>Ga0256834_1000032_pt1 | contig 100191 bp, 86 predicted proteins | sample 4281140metaG_FD_190536 | JGI IMG/M metagenome (GOLD analysis project Ga0256834, IMG submission 190536) | Hydrothermal vent microbial communities from East Pacific Rise, Pacific Ocean - 4281-140 | ecosystem: Environmental > Aquatic > Marine > Hydrothermal vents | place: Pacific Ocean: East...
ATGCCTTAAAGGTGGCGACGGTTATTCTTGTTCTTGTGGTGACAGAACCCGTGGATGCGATTAATAGTTATTAATTTTGTAATTAAAAAATAAAATTATTATGAAAAAATGGGGCCCCGTTTTTTTAGTTTTATTTCTTTTGATTTCGTGTCATCAAACCGGTGAACAAACCACAGTTTACGAAAACGCTTACTATTTCAAAACCGACACACTAAAAAAACAGGAAAAAGAAGTTGCCTACACCGATTTCCTCTCCGATATTAAACTCATTCCTTTGGAAACCAACGATTCCATACTCATCGGTGAAATAAATAAAGTTTTAGGCGATGAAAATTCCTTTTATATTTTAGATGCATTCAATACCGGACGTATTTTTAGATTCGACAAGCAAGGAAAATTTTTAAATTTTATCGGCAAAAAAGGTAATGGACCGGGAGAGTTTAATACGCCCTTGGATTTTATTGTCTTTAATGACAAGGTGTTGGTATTAAATGAAGGCGGAAAGATTATCGAATTCGATAAAAACGGGAATTATAAAAAGACTTTAAAACTACCCGAACTTTTACCGGTGTTATTTACGAAAGACGAAAGTCATTGGTTTTTTGTAATCGCACAACCGGGAGAAAAAAAACTATGGGTAACGGATGACAAGTTCAAAATAAAAGAGAAATTTTTCAACTACAGAGTGAGACCGCTCGAAAGTCTTCACTGGAGTTCTTTTTTTAAAGATAAAGAAGGCCACATTTATTATTTCCGAAAATACGACAAGGTTTATGCTTGGAACGGTAAAACGTTTTTGCCATATATAACTTTGGATTTCGGGTCGAAAAGTTTTCATAAACTAAAAAAATTTTCCGCGAATATAAAAAAACAAATGGCCGGTTATGCTTTTTTCAGTTTGTTTTATAGGAGCGGAAGCGGTTTTTTTGCCGGCTATATGGACAGTCAAAAGCCTTTTTTACTCATTTATGATTTTAGAACAAATAACTACTTACATTTTCCTTTTTCCCGGCTGAATAATAACATCACCCGGGATAATATGACCACTTTTCCCGTGGGATATGACGGAGATTTTATTATATTCAAATCGGAAGTGAATCAAATTTTAAATGCGATAGACAATACGGACAAATCCGAAATACCGGACAAACTGAAAAAAATACGCCCCCGGTTACATCCGGAAAACAACCCGGTTCTTATCGCCGGAAAAATTAGTATCGACAACCATGAAAATTAATTCTTCTCTTACTATTATTATAATTTTAATGATTGGCCTAACGGTTTGTTTTTCCCGTTACCGGCATTATAAAAGTCTGTTTGATCAAAATTTGCCACTAATTTTTTCATTGAAAAACAAACTGAACGCCTTGGAAAATCATTACCGGGAATATCAAACCGGGAAATTAGTTTACTATCGTGATCTTTATCCGCTTGTGGATTCCGTCCTTCAAACAAAAAAACAAAACATCGCCGTTACCCTTACGGGAAATATTTGTCTGAAATGCTACGATAAATTTTGGTTGGATCTTGCCGAATATTCAAAACGTCATAAAATCGTCTTTTTTATCGTCAAAGAAAATGAACGTTCGTTAAAAATTATGCCCCAACGGAATTTTGAAATTGTTAAAATACAAAAACAATATAACGATAGCATTAATTTTATGGCCCTTCAACTTATACCTCCGAAAAAACATGAAAGCTTGGTTTGGTTTGTGGATAAAAATCATTTATTTTATGACCGGTGGGTTAAACTGTTCGATAAATGATATGTCAATCTATGCATGTTTGAGTTAAAATAATAAAATATTCCGAATGCCTACCTGAAGCATACGAGATAAAGAATCCATCTTATTCCGGATAATTTTTGTTTAGAACCGGCCGAAACCTTATTCAAACGCCATAAATATTCCGTGAAATACCGTCCCAAATGCCTTTTGGATGAGTCTCGATTTGAGCGAATTAAGAATAAACAAGCAATTCCACTACTGCTATCCCGGCGCCTCTTTCTTCCGGTACCGTTCCCGTATAAGGCAAAACCTTTTCATGCCCGTGAGTCTTTAAATACAGTAGAATGACTTGAATCGTTCCGGCTTTTTTAACGTCGTGCCGAGGAAAGTTCGATTCGTCATTTCAATTAAAAGGATTTTAGGCTAAATAAGGTAACAAAAGAAAACAACCCTATGAACATGAAAATTAAAGTAACGAGTATAAGAATGCCGATATAAGTAAAGAAATTTTCCAATTTTGATAAGGCACGGTCAAAATCATTTTGAGATAGATTCGCTATTGCTTTCTTCATTTTGGCGGAATATTGAACCAAAAAATAAGGAGGAAAAAACAAAATAAGCGCATATATAAGGTAAAATATCCCTATAAATCCGCTCGAAAAATGATTGCCGGCCTGTGGCAAAGGAATAAAAAACAAAAAAATACCTATCAATGCAATAAATCCTACTTCAATCAGACCGATAATTCCAATAAATTTTGTCCATTTCGACATTCGGTTAAGAATAATTTCCGCTTTGGTTGTTATAACCAAACCTCGATTGGATGCGTTTTCCGAAACTTTTTGCGAAGTGTTGTTGATTTCGTTCATATCGTTTTTTTTTTCAAAAATATATTATTATCCGCAAAATTCAAAGAATTATTGCAAAATCCTCGTAAATTAATTTTTTAGGTAAAATTGACTTATTGAATTTATCTATAATTGTATAGAAAAATAATATTGTTTGTAATCGTTCTAAATAACCGGCTCGTTGTAAATTTGGAAAAAATTTAAATGGAAGCGATATGAAAACAAGAATATTTATTGCGAGAGTGGTTCTCGTATTTGTTGTATTGATGCTATTGAGCGCCTGTTGCGAAGATAATAGCTTTCAATCCGGGCAAACGATTAAAGAAGAAAAACCGGTTCATACCCAAGTAGCGGAACAACCCTTCAAAACGGATGATCCGGAAAAGCGTGCCGAAAAAAAATTCAGAAAAAAATATTACACATTCGACCTGAATAAGGACGGTAAAGTGACAAGAGAAGAATTTCTGGAACGCAGCCATGCAGAATTTAAGGAAAAAGATAAAAATCACGACCACATGATTGATAAGGAGGAGTGTCCCGGATTTGCTATGCTCAATCCCGAAGGAAATCCCGTGAATGAAGATACGTATGTGAAATTGCGTGGCGAACGTTTTGATGATATGGACAAAGATCATGACGGGATGATTTCGGAAAAGGATTTTGTGGATTTCAAGATGGATTTTCTTAAGCGTTCGAAGGAAAAGAGATTAGCAAAATAAAACCGCTGAAATAAGTTTGTTGTTCTTAAGTTTTTTCAAAAGAGCCGTCCCGTTTTGAGGATGGCTTTTTATGTGGGATGAATAAGAATATTTTAATCCATTTAAATTGACAGGACATGGATTATAGAAGCAAATTTAATTCGAATTCGATTTTTATGATTATTAAAATATTGTCTTTATTTGTGTTAAATAATTGAATTATTGTCAGGTATTAGTTAGGAATTTCTCGATTATTTGAATTTTTGAAATAATTGAGCGGTTTTTCTCGTTTTATTATGCATGCATAATATTTTTTTGTATATTTGTAAAGAAAAATTGTATTGGATATGCCGATGAAAGAAAAAACAATCGATCAAATGCTGCGTGAGACATGGTTGAGTGTGGCGAAATATTATAATGATGAAGCGGCAAAATTCGACGGGACGATGACTATTGGGTTTACTTTATTAAATATTGATCCGAAAGAAGGAACGCCCTCCACGGTTTTGCCGGCCAAGATGGGGTTGGAAGTAACCGGCTTGACACGTACACTGAACAAGATGTTGGATCGCGGATTGATATACAAAGAGCCGCATCCGAAGGATAAGCGAAGTGTGATAGTGAAATTGACACCGTTGGGTTTGGAGATGCGCAACAAGGCCAAGGAAGTGGTTTTGGCATTGAACGAAAAAATTGCATACTACGCAGGAGAAGATCGGATTAAATGCATGCGTGAGATGATGGAAATTATTTTGGATTTGACACAACGAAAAAATCAGAAATCGACATAAATCATGAAAAGAAGAATCAGAAATGTTGCCGTGATAGGTTCCGGGATAATGGGAACCGGCATTGCCGCTCAATTGGCCGGGGCGGGAATCGATGTTCTTTTGTTGGATATTGTTCCTCGCGAATTGACGGAAGCGGAAAAACAAAAGGGGCTTACGTTGGAGAGCCCCGAAGTGCGCAACCGGATTGCGCGTGAAAATTTAAAAAAAGCACTCGAAAGCAAACCGGCCGTTTTTTATCAACCTTCGATGGCCGAACGAATAACAATAGGAAACACGACCGACGATTTGCCGAAAATCAAAGATTACGATTGGATTATCGAAGTGGTGCCGGAGCGTTTGGATATTAAAAAATCCGTTTTCGATGAAATCGAGAAATACAGGGCGCCGGGTTCATTGGTAAGTTCCAATACTTCGGGTATTCCCATTCGCTTGATGGCGGCCAATCGCAGTGAGGATTTCCGAAAGCATTTTTTGGGAACGCATTTTTTTAATCCCGTACGCTATTTACGTTTGCTGGAAATTATTCCTACGGCGGACACATTGCCCGAGGTAACGGATTTCTTTATGGAATTCGGAGCGATGCGCTTGGGTAAAACTACGGTTTTGGCTAAAGATACGCCTGCATTTATTGCCAACCGGATCGGGGTATTCGGGATTATGGATATTTTTCATTTGATGGAACCGCTGGATTTGACCGTGGAAGAAGTGGATAAGTTGACGGGCCCTGTAATCGGTCGCCCTAAATCGGCTACATTCCGCACGGCGGATATGGTGGGTTTGGATACATTGGCACACGTGGCACAGGGTTTATACGAGAATGTGCCGCATGATGAAGCGCGGGAATTGTTTCGCTTGCCTTTGTTTGTGGAAGAAATGCTCAAACGACATTGGCTGGGCGAAAAAACGGGGCAAGGTTTTTATAAAAAAGTTAAAAAGGACGGAAAGAAAGAAATTTTGGCCTTGGATTTGAAAACCTTTGAATACCATCCGAAACGAAAGGCCAAATTCGCGTCGATTGAGGCGGCCAAAACTATTGATGACTTGCGCAAACGTTTGAAAATGCTAGTGAAAGCACAAGACAAAGCTGGCGTGTTTTATCGCAAGACTTTTTCCGGTGTTTTTGCTTATGCTTCGAAACGTATTCCCGAAATTGCCGATGCGCTCTATCAAATCGATGATGCGATGCGAGCCGGCTTCAATTGGGAAGTGGGCCCGTTTGAAATGTGGGATGCGATTGGCGTAGCCGAAATGCTTGAAATCATGGAATCCGAAGGGCGAAAACCGGCGAAGTGGGTATATGAAATGCTGGAGGCCGGAAAAACAAGTTTCTATAAAATTGATCGCGGCATTAAATATTTCTATGATATACGTCGAAAGAATTATGAAAAAATCCCCGGTCAAGACCGGTATATAGTTTTGGACAATATTCGCAGCGAAAAGACACTGTGGTCAAATAACGACGCTTCGATTATCGACTTGGGCGACGGCATTATCGATATTGAGTTTCACTCCAAGATGAACACTTTGGGTGAAGGGGTAATCGAAGGGATAAACCGTGCGATTGATTTGGCCGAAGAAAAATACGACGGTTTGGTTATAGGCAATCAAGGGGCGAATTTTTCCGTAGGGGCCAATTTGATGTTGGTGTTGATGTTGGCAGCCGATGGAGAATGGGATGAATTGGAATTGGCGGTTCGCACTTTTCAGCAAACGGTAATGCGGGTTCGCTATTCGGATATTCCGGTGGTAGTGGCGCCGCACGGTATGACCTTTGGTGGTGGATGTGAAATCACTTTGCATGCGGATAAAGTGGTGGCGGCGGCGGAAACATATATCGGATTGGTGGAGTTTGGAGTTGGTCTTATTCCCGGTGGAGCCGGTACTAAGGAGATGACTTTGCGCGTTTCGGATCAATATGTTAAGGGCGACGTGGAAGTGAACCGTTATCAGGAAGCGTTTTTGACAATCGGTATGGCGAAGGTGGCCACATCGGCATTTGAAGCGTTTGATTTGGGTTTTTTGATTAAAGGGCGTGATGTGGTGGTGCTTAATAAGGAACGCCAAATTGCCGTTGCCAAAGCGCATGCATTGCAAATGTCGCGTGACGGCTATGCAAGACCCCTTAGGCGCAAAATCCGTGTTTTGGGTCGAGAGATTTTGGGGATGTTTCGCGTAGGGACAGACAGCATGGTTGCCGGCAATTATATCAGCGATTACGACCGTCATATTGCCAATAAACTGGCGTATGTGATGGCGGGCGGTGATTTGTCGGGACCGTCGTATGTTACGGAAGATTACATGCTTGATTTGGAGCGTGAAGCATTTTTGAGTTTGCTGGGCGAACGAAAAACGCTTGAAAGAATCAAGCATATGCTGGATACGGGGAAACCGTTGAGGAATTGAGCCGGACGTTAGCGGCTATTCTTTCACAAGCGGCAGAAGGAGGAAAATAAGTTATGATCCGGTGAGGAATTTTGGAAAATGTGAGGTCCGAAGCAAGAGCATATATTCGGTTGCTTATTTTTATAAGGTAATTGTCCGGTTGGCGGAGGATGAAAAAACGGTTTTAGAAGTCAAGTTGCTTCTGCGACCGTCTCGATTCCGGAAAAACATGACGAAAGGAGATTCCGGAAATACCGGATTCGAATATTAACGATTAAAAAAAACAAGTTGAATAAGAAAAGCTAAAAGAAAAAGCAAAAAGTTTAAAACTATGAAAGCATACATAATCAGAGGATACAGGACGGCGGTTGGCAAGGCCAAGAAGGGTTCGTTCAGGAATTTTCGTCCGGATGATTTGGCGGCGGAAGTGTTGAAATATTTGGTTGAAAAAGTCAAGGAGGAAAGTGGTGGCAAATTCGATATTGAGATGATAGACGATGTGATAGTGGGAAATGCGATGCCGGAGGCGGAACAGGGATTGAACGTGGCGAGGATGATTGCCTTGATGGGTTTGGACACGGATAAGGTTCCGGGCGTTACGGTGAATCGTTTTTGTGCGAGCGGTTCGGAGACGATAGCCATGGCAGTGGCAAAAATTCAAGCAGGCCAAGCGGATGTGATTGTAGCCGGAGGCACGGAAAGTATGTCGATGGTCCCGATGAGCGGGTTTAAACCTGTTCCGGCCTACAGTGTTACGGAAAAAGGTCATGAGGATTGGTATTGGGGCATGGGATTAACGGCAGAAGCGGTTGCGAAAGAATATAAGGTGTCGCGTGAGGATCAGGATGCATTTGCATATGCATCGCACATGAAGGCGTTGCGAGCCATTGGAGAAGGTCGCTTCAAGGACGAAATTGTTCCGGTGACGGTGGAAGAGGTGTATTTCGATGAAAAGACCGGCAAGAAAACCAAGCGAACTTTTGTAATGGATACGGACGAAGGGCCGCGGCCGGATACTTCGCCGGAGGCTTTGGCCAAGTTGAAGCCGGTGTTTGCGGCGGGCGGTACGGTGACGGCGGGTAATTCGTCTCAGACGTCGGACGGGGCGGCATTCGTGATGGTGATGAGTGAATCGAAGATGAAGGAATTGGGATTGGAGCCGTGGGCGGAGTTGGTTTCTTATGCGGTTGCAGGTGTGCCGCCTAGGATTATGGGAATCGGTCCGGTTTATGCGGTTCCGAAAGCATTGAAACGTGCGGGGATAGAATTGCGGGATATCGATTTGATTGAATTGAACGAAGCTTTTGCCTCGCAATCGTTGGCGGTGATTAGGACATTGGGTTTGAACGAGGAGATTTTGAATGTGAACGGTGGTGCCATTGCCTTGGGTCACCCCCTCGGGATGACAGGCACAAAGTTAACGGTTCAGCTATTGAACGAGATGCAAAAACGCGGTTTAAGAACAGGTATGGTGACGATGTGTGTGGGTGCCGGCCAAGGGGCGGCAAGTATTTTCCGGTTGCTTCATAAGAAAGAATAAGTTCAATAAATTTATTGATAGCGGAATTGCGGGGTTTGAGCCAAGCAAGGCTGAATCTGTCGGGGTGAAATTCCGGTCGATTTTTTCTTGGGAGCAGGAAAGCAAGAATTGGAAAAAACCGTCGGCATGGGGTTAAAAAAAAAAGGTTTTAGTATTTGTTTGTTGACGGTTGGGGGAGGGGGGGGGGGGGGGGGTGGAGATGGATTTTGGCGGAGGGAATGCGCCCCGGGGCGTAGCGGAAATGCGCGGAGTTTTTGCCGAAGGTCCGGCGCGGCGGCGGAGGCGACCGGGGGAAGCCCCACGCACGACGCATGCCGGCCGAGAGCGGAAACGAGCACATTGCAGCGGAGCACCGGATAAGGCGCCCGAATAATAATGAAAAAGAATATAAGAAGCGTTCGCCTTTTGAGGTTGGAGTGAAGGCGAACGCTATGAAAAAAAACAATAAAAACTTTGCAAAATTATGAAAACAGGAGGAGATTTTTTAATCAAGCAGACGAGTCCGGAATCGGTGTTTACATTAACCGATCTTACGGAGGAACAAAAGATGATGGCCGAAGCGGCCACGGAGTTTGTGGATAGGGAGATGTGGCCGTATAAAAGGCGGTTTGAGGAGAAGGATTATGCTTTCACGGAGGCGTTGATGAAACGAGCCGGTGAGATGGGTTTTCTGGCGATTACGTTGCCGGAGGAATATAACGGCTTGGGAATGGATTTTTTGACGGCGATGTTGGTTTGTGACCGTATTTCTGGCGCTTCGGGGTCGTTTGCGACGGCTTACGGTGCGCATACGGGTATCGGGATTATGCCGATATTTTTATATGGGACGGAGGAGCAGAAAGCGAAGTTTTTGCCGAAACTGGCGACGGGTGAATGGATTGGGGCGTATTGTTTGACGGAGCCGGGAGCGGGGTCGGATGCGAACAACGGTAAGACGAAAGCGACGCTTATGGAAGACGGCGAGCATTATTTGATTAACGGTCAAAAGATGTGGATCAGTAATGCGGGTTTTGCGCATTCGTTTGTGGTATTTGCCAAGATTGAGGAAAACGGGCGGACGGATAGGAAATTGTCGGCGTTTTTGCTGGAATACGATCCGTCGGATCCGAACGGGATAACGTTGGGTGAGGAGGAGCATAAATTGGGTATTCGGGCGTCGAGTACGCGAATGGTATTTTTTAGCAATACGAAGGTGCACAAGTCGATGATGTTGGGCGAGCGCGAGGAGGGGTTGAAGATAGCGTTGAATGTTTTGAATATAGGACGTGCGAAATTGGCGGCGGGGATTATGGATAGCACGCGTCGTGTTTTGGGTGAGAGTATTCGGTATGCGAACGAGCGGGTTCAATTCGGTCAGCCGATAATCAAGTTCGGGGCTATTCGGGAGAAGATAGCGCGGATGGCATCGAAGATTTATGCAGCTGAAAATTCGATTTACCGGATGGCGAAGGATGTGGATGATAAGATAGCGGAATTGCGTTCGGCGGGATTGCCGGAGGCGGAAGCCGAGCGGAAAGCATTTGAAGATTATGCGGTGGAAGCGGCGATTTTGAAGGTTTATGTTTCGGAAATTTCGCAGGAGGTTTCGGATGAAGGCATTCAGATATACGGGGGGATGGGTTTTTCGGAGGATACACCGATGGAGAGTTTTTGGCGTGATGCGCGAATTACCCGGATTTATGAAGGGACAAACGAAATTAATCGCTTGGTTATGATAAGCATGTTGCTACGCAAAGCAATGAAGGGTCAATTGGATTTAATGTCGCCGGCGAAGGAGGTATTGAAGGAATTGAGGGGATTACCGTCGTTTGACCGTCCGAATTATTCGATGCCATTGAGCCAATCTGCAGCGATGATTGAGAAGATGAAGAAGTTGTTTCACATGGTGGCTGGCGGTGCGGTTCAAAAATGGGGCGAGAAATTGGTATATCACGAAATGGTTGTGATGGCGGCGGCGGATATTTTGATTCAAATTTATGTGGCGGAGAGTACGTTATTGGCTACAATGAAGAATATGGCGAAGCAACCGGAGCATGATTTCTCGGCTGAACAAGCGATGGTGGATTTGATTGTGGCGGAAGCAGTTGAAACGGCACGCCGAAAAGCGACCGAAATTGCGGCGAATATAGCCGATGGAGATGAATTGAAAATCATGCAAACGGGTATTAAACGCTATACGAAATTCGATAAAATGCCTGATTTAGTTGCGTTGCGTCATACGATAGCGGAACGCGTATCGAAGGATGGGCGTTATGCTTTCAACGGTTATTAGGAAGGACAATGGCAGCCGGTTTTTGGGGGAGGTTAACCGCTTCCGGGAAGGGAGCGGTTTTTTTTAGGTAAGGATAAATAATTGAGTCCTAAACATTTCTCCGGTTTTTGGGTATGGATCCAACACATTTGGATTCGGAATTTAAATTTTCTCCGTAAATTGAAAGCAAAAACCCAATGTAGTATGAACGATTTCCAACAAGCCATACGACAAGGGATTCCCGACATACTTCCCGACGCGAAACCATATGACCCGGATGTTAATCACGCGCCGCCGCGGCGAAATATTTTGACCAAGGAAGAGAAGAAACTGGCCGTGAGGAATGCGTTGCGTTATTTCAAACCGGAATGGCATCCGGTGTTGGCAACCGAATTTGCCGACGAGCTGGATCGCTACGGTCGTATTTATATGTATCGTTTCCGGCCGGATTATCCGATGTATGCCCGTTCTATCGATGAATATCCGGCACGCACCAAGCAAGCGGCAGCGATTATGTTGATGATTCAGAACAATTTGGATCCGCGTGTGGCTCAACATCCGCACGAGTTAATTACTTACGGCGGGAACGGAGCGGTTTTTCAAAATTGGGCGCAATATTTGCTGACGATGAAATATTTATCTGAAATGACCGACGAACAAACCTTGGTGATGTATTCGGGGCATCCGCTGGGGCTTTTTCCTTCGCATCGGGATGCACCGCGGGTGGTGGTGACCAACGGAATGATGATTCCGAATTATTCGCGTTTGGACGATTATGATCGCCACAATGCGTTGGGTGTTACGCAATACGGTCAAATGACGGCGGGAAGTTATATGTATATCGGACCGCAGGGCATTGTACACGGAACGACCATTACGATACTCAACGCCAAAAGGATTATTACGGAGCGGGGTTTGAAGAAGGAAGGCGATCCGGTGTTGTTTGTTTCGGCGGGATTGGGTGGTATGAGCGGGGCGCAGCCGAAGGCGGGCAATATTGCCGGAGTGATTTCGGTGGTGTCTGAAGTGAATCCTAAGGCGGCAAGGAAGCGTTATGAGCAAGGTTGGGTGGATTATTTGACCGACGATTTGGACGAATTGGTATCTCGAGTGCGTCATGCGCTGAAGGAAAACAAACCTGTATCGTTCGGATATATCGGCAATACGGTGCGTGTGTGGGAAAGGTTTTGGGACGAAAATATTCATATCGATTTGGGAAGTGATCAGACTTCATTACATAATCCGTATAACGGCGGTTATTATCCGGTGGAATTGAGTTTTGAGGAAGCGAACCGGATGATGGCGAACGAGCCGGAAAAATTCAAGGAATATGTTCACAGGTCATTACGGCGGCAAGTGGAAGCCATCAACCGTCATGCCTCTCGGGGAACCTATTTTTTTGATTACGGAAATGCGTTTTTGCTGGAAAGTAGTCGTGCCGGTGCGGATATTTTGCGCGAAGACGGAAGTTTTCGCTATCCGTCGTATGTGGAAGATATTATGGGTCCGTATTGTTTCGATTACGGGTTCGGTCCGTTTCGTTGGGTTTGCACGAGCGGTAATCCGGAGGATTTGGATGTGACGGATCATATAGCCATGGAGGTTTTGGAAGAACTGATGAAAAACGCACCGGAACGCATTCGTCAACAGATGCAAGATAATATCCGATGGATTAAGGGTGCAAAAGCCAATCGTTTGGTGGTGGGTTCGCAAGCGCGCATTTTGTATGCCGACGCATGGGGCAGGATTGAAATTGCCCGCCGGTTTAATGAAGCGATAGCCCGGGGTGATATTACGGCGCCGGTGGTTTTGGGGAGAGATCACCATGATGTTTCGGGTACGGATTCACCGTTTAGGGAAACGTCCAATATTTATGACGGTAGCCGTTTTACGGCGGACATGGCCATTCAAAATGTGATTGGCGATAGCTTTCGCGGTGCCACATGGGTTTCCATTCATAACGGTGGCGGTGTAGGTTGGGGCGAAGTGATCAACGGCGGTTTCGGAATGGTATTGGACGGAACGCCCGATGCGGAAAGACGATTGAAGCAAATGCTCTATTGGGATGTGAACAATGGAATTGCGCGTAGGAGTTGGGCAAGAAACGATAATGCTATGTTTACGGCAAGGAGAGCTATGAATGAAAGGGAAGATCTTCAAATCACCATGCCTTATTTGGTGGATGATGGAATAATTAACAAGCTTTTTGAGGAATGAGAAGAATGGGAATGATTATTTTTGCATTGAGCGGAATAATGATTTTTGAATCCGTGTATAAACCTACGGCAAGCATAGAAGTGAAAATAACACATATCACGCATAAAACCGGTCAAATCGAAGTTTATTTATTTAGAAATCCCGGAAACTTTCCCGTTCACAAGGATCGGGCGTATCGTCATCAATCGGTTTCTATTGGCTCGGGGGAGGTGAAAGTAATGTTTAGGGATGTTCCATACGGCGAATATGCAGTGAGTGTTTATCAGGATGTTAACGGAAACGGCCGGTTTGACCGGAATTTTATCGGTATGCCTGCGGAGCCTTATGCGTTATCGGGAGAGCCGCGTTTCAGGTTTGGTCCGCCTTTATTTGGAGATTGTAAAATCCGGGTTGAAAAACCGCTTGTTCGTTTGCAATTAGAATTAAAGGAATAGCGGTGAAAAAGATTGGCTTGGCATTGTCGGGAGGAGGTGCGCGCGGGATTGCGCATATCGGGGTGATTGATGTATTGAAGGAGCGAGGTTTTGTTCCGGCGGAAATTGTCGGCACAAGTATGGGTGCATTGGTGGGTGCCTTATATGCTTCGGGGACTTCGGATGCATTCCGTGATTGGATTTTAGATGCGAACCGGAAAGAAATTGTAAAGTATTTGGATTTTTCGTTGCATGAGCCGGGATTGATTAAGGGCAAGAAAATCATGAAGAAATTGGCAAGTTTTTTGCCTTATAATCGTATTGAAGATTTACCGGTTTCTTATACGGCTATTGCTACGGATATTGTTAATGAACAAGAGGTTGCCTTGCAGCACGGGGATTTAATTTCGGCCATACGCGCTTCCATCTCCATTCCGTTTGTATTTACGCCGGTTCATTATCGTGACAAATGGTTGGTGGACGGTGGTGTAGTGAACAATTTACCGCTCGATTATTTGAAAAAACGTACGGAAACTTTGTCTGTGGGAGTGTGGGTGAATAGTCCGTACGGTATGGAATTATTGCCTGAAAAAATTCGTTTGAACCAATCTCGTCCCGTACACGAATCGAAAAAGATTAATGCGTATTTACATAAAATCATACCCCGTTCATCATCGGAATCGAAAGAAGAATCGCCGGGGTATTACGAGATATTGGACGCAAGCTTGCATTTGATTATGTCTAGAAATACGCAATTGATGATCCGGAAATATCCGCCGGATATCATGATTCACATTCCCAGAAAACTAGCCGGTACGTTTGATTTTTTATCGTCGGAAAAGTTATACCGTGCTGGAAGATTTTTGGCGGAAAAAGCCTTAAATGCTTATTTTTCGGGAAGATAGAAAAAATTCGAAATTCATGGCAGCCAAACGCAAAACGTGGATAGAGAAATTTCAATCGAAGGAAGATTTACCCAAGATTATTCGCTTGGATGAACAACAGAGGAAAAAATACAAGGCCGAAACCATGTTGGTTCCTTCGCCCGAAATGGTCTATGATTTGATGCGTATAATTCCCGCAGGGAAGATCATTACGGTTAAGGAGATACGGGAGATTTTGGCGGCCGAGAACGGTTCGGATGTCACCTGCCCGCTTGCAACGGGTATTTTTATTTGGATTGCGGCGAATGCATCGGTGGAGATGTATGAAAAAGGTTTGACGGATTGGGTTATACCGTATTGGCGCACGCTCAAGCGTTTCGGAGAATTGGTGAGCAAATATCCGGGTGGCATTGAAGCGCAGCGTCGTCAATTGGAAGCCGAGGGAATACCTGTAATTGTCAAAGGGAAACGTGTTTACGTAAAGGATTATGAAAAGTTTCTGTTTCATTAGGTCGGAGGTTCTGATGAAAATCCGTAATTTAGCAATTCGAAAAATGGAGTAATATGGCAGCTACACCTTCCGTAATGCTTCCACTGGGAACGGAAGCACCGAATTTTTCCTTGCCCGATACGGTGAGCGGAAAAATTATGAGCTTTGATGAAGTGAAAGGCGACAAGGGGACTTTGGTGATGTTTATTTGTAATCATTGTCCCTATGTGAAACATGTGAACGAGGAATTGGTTCATTTGGCGAAGGACTACATGTCGCGGGGAATCGGTTTTGTTGCCATTAGCGCCAACGATGTGGAGCGTTATCCCGATGATGCGCCTGACAGGATGAAAGAAACAGCCTTGAAGCTCGGCTATCCGTTTCCTTATTTGTATGACGAGAGTCAGGAAACGGCCAGGGCTTATCAAGCGGCATGCACGCCGGATTTTTTCTTGTTTGATAACGCAAAGAAATTGGTTTATCGCGGGCAATTGGACGATAGTCGTCCCGGGAACGGCATTCCCGTCACCGGAAAAGATTTGCGACGCGCCATGGATTGGTTATTGGAAGGCAAGACCGTTCCCGAGGCGGAACAAAAGCCTAGCATCGGTTGCAGTATCAAATGGAAACCTGAAAATCAAGATCTTGGCTTGTTCGACTAAAACGACGGCGCGTTTGATTTTCGATATGGCGGAAGAGTCCGGTATTTCGGATGCGGTTATTTCGCCGGGTTCGCGTAATGCGCCATTGATTATTGAAGCGGAGTATCGTAAGCATTGGAACAAATATGTCGTTCCTGACGAACGTTCGGCGGCATTTAAGGCGCTGGGCATGGCGCTTCGAATGCAAAAACCGGTGATGTTGATTTGCACTTCGGGAACGGCTGTTTTAAATTATTATCCGGCAGTAGCCGAAGCTTTTTATTCGCGGGTTCCTTTGGTGATTGTCAGTGCCGACCGGCCGCCCTATCGGATCGATAAAGGCGAAGGGCAAACCATACGCCAACACGGGGTTTTGCAAAACCATACGGGATTTTTTGCTACGCTCAATACGGATCAGGCAAGCGGTGAAGATGTTAAAAAGGTTAAAACAGCATTAGAAACGGCAATCCGGAATCGTCTGCCCGTGCATTTGAATGTGCCGTTTGAAGAGCCTTTATATGAAACCGTTGCGTCGTGTGAAAAGTTCAATGTGAACATACCGACGAAATTTGCCGGCGAAATTTTGGATGACAATTTATTGGACCAAACGGAACGAATCTGGAAAAATGCCCGCCGGAAAATGATTTTGGTATCGCAAACCGTTCCCGGTGAAATGCTAGAGAAGCAATTGGAACGTTTGTCACGGTTTTCCGATACGGTTATTTTGACGGAAAATTTAAGTAATATCGAAAGCGATCGTTTTATCGCTCACATCGACCGGTTGATTTTCCCGATGGACGAAGAGAGATTTGCCGACTATTCGCCTGATTTGTTACTTACGATCGGGAATAATATCATTTCAAAGAAAATCAAATATTTACTGAGGCGCAATAAACCTTCGGCCGGGCATTGGCATATCGGGGAATCGTCTGTTCGTCCCGATACCTTTGACGCATTGACAGAGCATTTCAGCATGGATCCCGGGGTTTTTTTTTCGCAGTTATTATTCCGGATTTACGATACAACACCGGAAAGCGATTATGCCGAAAAATGGGTTAAATTGAAGCAAAAACGCAAAGAACATCATGATATTTTTTTACGGGGTATTCCGTTTGGGGATTTGGCATTATATAATATTTTATCGGAATTGTTGGTGGAAATGCATGTTCATTGGGGCAACAGCACGGTGATTCGTTATGCACAATTGTTTGATTTTCATCCGGGTGTGAAGCATTATTCCAATCGAGGGACGAGCGGAATTGACGGTTCGTTCAGCACGGCAGTAGGATTTGCCTTGAAATCTCCGGGCGAAAAGGTATTGCATGTAACGGGCGATCTTTCTTATTTGTATGATAGCAATGCCATGTGGGGTGATTTTCCGAAGAATTTAAAGGTTTTGGCGGTCAATAATGGAGGAGGTGATATTTTTCGGTTTATTCCCGGTCCGTTGCAGGTGCCGGAATATGAACGGTACTTTGTAGCCAAACCTGGAGTTGATTTATTATCTTTGGCGAAAGCGTTCGGTTTGCAAACGATTCGGTTGAAGACGGAAGACCGCCGGGTGGCGAAAGAAATAATTGAAACATTTTTGGCGAATGATTCGCTTCAAGTGATGGAAGTGGAAACTTCCGGCGTTCCGAATGCTGCGATTTTGAAAAGTTATTTCGCTTCGTTGGAATAGAAAATTTCGAGTAGTTTCTGTAAATCGGCGGGATTTTTAATACGGAGATTTTGTGATTTCGCCCATTTTTTGAGCGTTTTTTTATCCGATTTCAAGAGTTTGGCCAATTTCCCGAATCCACCGTTGAAGGATATCAAATCGCCGTTAACTTGAATGTAAATTTGTTTATTGGTTCGCAAGACGTATTCAATGAGTGTCCGGTCGCTTGCATAACTTTGCGATTTATTTTTGGGTTCGCGAATGCGTTTATATTGAACAAAGACATAAGCTTGTTCGGGATTATCCGTAAAAATTTCGGCGAAAACGGGCAAATTCAAACCTTTGTTCCAAGGCATGGAATAAAAATATCGTTTTTGATTTTCGTCATATAAAACGATTAATTTAACGTTTTCTGGGAAAATACGGTATAACTCGTTATTGTTTTTAAAGATAAACCAATCTTTGGTTCCCAAATAATTGACACTGTCAAGGGTGAATTTTACAGGTTTTGAAGATAAATAAATATCGGCTTTTAGCCATTTCGGGAAAACAAACGGATTTCCTTGGGTGTGGGATAGTTTGAGTTTCATACTACCTCGTTTGGTGATATTGTCCAAGAAATATTCGCTTGTGAGGGAAGAGTAATTTTGTGCCAAAGCTGTGAGAGAAAAAACGATCAGAAGAGATGCGGATAATTTTTTCATAAAAAATAATTTTTTATGTTTGTGCAAGATAAATATATAAAACTTTGCAAGATAAATATATCAAAACTATACCGAATATGAAACGCGAATGGAAAAAAATCAAAGATTACGAGGATATTTTGTTTGAATTCTTTGACGGGATAGGCAAAATTACAATTAATCGTCCGGAGGTGTATAATGCATTCCGGCCGAAGACGAATGATGAAATATTAGATGCTTTGCATATTTGTCGCTATGATCCGTCGATTGATGTGGTGATTTTAACTGGAGCCGGCGACAAGGCGTTTTGTTCCGGGGGTGATCAGAATGTTAAGGGTCATGGCGGATATGTGGATGAAAACGGTGTTCCGCGTTTGAATGTTTTGGATGTTCACAAGGCTATCCGTTCATTGCCTAAGCCAGTGATAGCCATGGTGAACGGTTATGCTATTGGCGGCGGGCATGTTTTGCATGTGGTTTGTGATTTGACGATTGCTTCGGAGAATGCTCGTTTCGGTCAGACGGGTCCCAAAGTAGGTAGTTTCGACGGTGGCTTCGGTTCGTCATATTTGGCAAGGCATGTGGGTCAGAAGCGGGCGCGTGAAATTTGGTTTCTTTGCGAGCAATATACGGCGCAGGAAGCATATCAAATGGGTATGGTGAATAAAGTGGTGCCTCAAGAACAATTGGAAGATACGACGGTGGAATGGTGTCGTAAAATTCAGAGCAAAAGCCCCATGGCAATTCGTATGATTAAGCGTGCTTTGAATGCCGAATTGGACGGGCAGCGAGGATTGATGGAATTTGCCGGAGATGCAACGCTGATGTTTTATTTGATGGAAGAAGCGCAGGAGGGTAAAAGGGCGTTTTTGGAAAAACGCGAACCTAATTTCAAACAATTTCCTAAATTTCCGTAATAGAAATGATTATTGCGCTAACGGGTTATATGGCCACCGGCAAAACGGCGGTGGGTAAAGTGTTGGCGGATCTCACCGGGTTTGATTTTGTGGATTTGGATGATTTTATCGAGGCCTTTACGGGAATTTCTTCTGCCGCAATTATTAGAAAATACGGTGAACGAAGTTTGCGTGTATGGGAAAATAAAGCTTTGAGCGAATTATTGATGGAACGAGACGATTTGGTGTTGGCATTGGGAGGCGGAACGATAACGGAGGCTTTTAATCTTCATTTGTTAAAAAATTATGCTTTGTTGGTGTTTTTGGATACACCGTTTACGAAAATTATAGCACGCTTGAAGGAAGTTAGGGGCGATCGTCCGATGTTGATAATGAAGAACGGAAAACTTGACGAGCGCGCCGTTGAAGCGCATTACAGAAAGCGTTTACCGCTATATGAACAAGCGCATGTGCGTTTTATCAATGAAGAAAACGATCCGTCAGAGGCGGCCAAACGTTTATTGGAACAATTGAAAAAGCAGTCTTATGTCTGACCGGCCGGCTTGGATGGCGCGCACGCGTCTTTTGTTGGATGACGAACAATTGAATCGTTTGCGTGCGTCTCATATATTGATTGCCGGATTAGGTGGCGTGGGAAGTTATGCGGCGGAAATTTTAGGGCGTGCAGGCATAGGAAAATTTACATTGATTGAAGGCGATACGGTGGATGAAACCAATATCAACCGTCAACTTTTGGCTTTGCATTCTACCGTTGGTCAGTCGAAGGTGCAATTGATGAAAGAACGAATCGGCGATATTAATCCGGCCGCTGAAATTATTACATTGGAACGTTTTGCCGAACCTTCCGAATTCGAGCAAATATTGATGGAGAATCGTTTTTCATACGTAGTGGATGCCATAGACAGTTTGACGCCGAAATTATATTTGATTGCCGCTTCGTTAAAGGCAAAGGTTCCTTTGATTAGTGCGATGGGAAGCGGCGGAAAAACGGATCCGGATAAAATCGGGGTTGCGGATATTTCGGAGACTTATAATGACTATTTTGCACGAATGATAAGAAAGCGATTAAAAAAAATGGGTATTTCAACGGGTTTTAAAACGGTTTTTTCGACGGAATTGCAAAATAAATCGAGTTTGGATTATACGGAAGGTACGCCTTATAAAAATTCATATTACGGCACGGTATCCTATATGCCGGCTTTATTCGGAATCAGGATGGCGGCGGAGGTAATACGCGATTTGACGGGAAATAATGTGTAAATTTGAAAAATACAAATGTCAAACTTGCGTTTATATAGCATGAAAAAATTCCGGTTGTTTTTTTTGGGGCTGTGGATAAGTTTTATTTCCCATGCACAACAATATGCCAATGCTTTTTTGAATATAGGTATCGATGCCGCATCCATGGCAACGGGCGGTAATGCAGTTTCTGTGATTGATAATGTTAATGCGGTTTATTGGAATCCGGCGGGTTTGTTGTCCGTAGAACATAGTGAACTTGCGTTGATGCATTCGGCTTATTTCGGCAATTTGGCCCAAGTGGATTGGGCGGCTTATGCACAAAAAAGAGATGAAAAAACAGTTTATGGCGTGGGTTTGCTGCGTTTCGGGGTGGATAATATTATGAATACGACCGAATTGATTGATGAGAACGGCTATCCCGACTATTCTCGTATCACATATTTTTCCGTAGCAGATTATGCTTTGATGTTTTCTTATGCTCGAAATGATTTGTTTGTCAGAGGGTTACGCTCGGGTTTTACGGCTAAAACAATTTATCGACATATCGGAAATTTCGCCGACGGTTTCGGATTCGGTTTGGATGCAGGATTGCAATATTCCTACAAAAAATGGCACTTCGGATTAACATTGAAAGATATTACTACAACAATAACAACCTGGAGTTTTAATCATGAAGCCTTAGAAAAAATTAAGGATGCGGTGCCGGGAAAAAATTTGGCCGAACCGTCTAAAACCGAAATTAGTCTTCCGCATATGCAATTCGGAGTCAGTCGTTCTTTTACGATTAAGCGAGATTATCATTTGACGGCAAGTTTGGATTTCAGAGCGTGGTTTGCCGCCCGTTCCGCATTGATTATTTCCGATTATTTCAGTTTGGAACCGGGGTTGGGGATATCGGGTTCGTACAAAAATTCGGTTTTTTTGCGTCTCGGAGCAAGAGATTTTTATCAAACGGTTTCTTACGATCAAACTTATTGGCACTGGCGTCCTTCGGCCGGATTGGGAATAAAATTGAAATATCTTTCATTGGATTATGCATTTACGGGATTCGATTCCGCTTCACTCAATACACATGTTTTTTCTTTTGTTTTGGATTTAAGAATTTTTAATAGTTTTTGATGAAAAAAGCCGTTTTTCTTTCCGTTTTGTCAGGATTACTATTGAGTTTGGCATGGCCCGAAAGAGGTTTTCCTTTATTGATATTTATTGCATGGGCACCTTTGTTTTATGTATCCGATGGGGTTTATGAGAAAAAAATCCGTAGGGTTTTTCCTTATTATTTTTTGACATTTTTGATATTTAATTTGGCTGTGACTTATTGGATATATTTTGCTACACCGGCCGGTGCGTTTTTTGCCGTTATTGCCAATTCCTTTTTGATGAGTTTGACCTTGTGGTTATGGCACCGGAGCCGGAAGAAATTGCCGCCTGCCATGTATTGGCCGTTTTTGGTTTCGTTATGGATTGCTTTTGAATTTATGCATTTCCGTTGGGATTTGGAATGGCCATGGTTAACGATGGGAAATGTTTTTGCCGCGTGGCCTAATGCGGTTCAATGGTATGCATATACGGGCGTTTTGGGAGGAAGTTTGTGGGTTTTGTCGGTGAACATTTTGTTATATCAATGGTTAAAAAGGCGTAAGAAGAAAATTCTGTATAGGTTGATACTCAGCTTATTGATACCGTTTGCCATTTCGATGTTTATATATTACGGATACGAAGAAAAAGGTCTCGTGTCGAATGTTTTGATTGTCCAGCCGAATGTTGACCCTTGGAGCAAAAAATTCGAACGGGAAAATACGGAAGCCGTTAAGGATTTGGAAAATTTTTTACCTTCGGAACCGGATACAATCGATTTGATATTATTGCCGGAAACATATTTGGCGCGCGGTATGGAAATAGCCGATTTGGAACATGACAATTCCATTCGTATGCTACAATTGTTGGCCGATCGGATGCAAACGGATATTTTAACGGGTGTCGCTTTTTATCATACGGGCCGGGGCAAGATGCCTGAGACGGCCAATTTCATGAGAAACGGGAAAGGTTGGTATTTGCTCTATAATTCGGCTCTTTTTATTCGTCCGGATAACCGGCCTGCAGTGTATCATAAATCCATTTTGGTGCCGGGAGCGGAAAAGATGCCGTACCGGAAAATATTAGAACCGTTATTGGGTGATTTGGTATTGGATTTAGGAGGTATGACGGGGACGCATACGCCGAGTGACAGTGTTATTTTGTTTAATGATTATCGTAGGCGGCTGAAAATTGCTCCGATGATTTGCTATGAGTCCGTTTTCGGTAACCACGTGGCCGGATTTGTTCGTAAAGGCGCCAATTTGATAGCCGTAATTACCAACGACGGTTGGTGGAAGAAAACCGGCGGTTACCGTCAGCATTTCGATTATGCGCGTTTGCGGGCGGTGGAGATGAGGCGTGATGTGGTTCGTTCGGCCAATACGGGCAGGAGCGGGCATATCAATCAGCGGGGAGATGTGGTAAAAGCATTGGGCTATGGGAAACGAGGCATGTTGTTGGCGGAGGTCCATTTGAACGATACGTTGACTTTTTATGCTCGCTACGGCGATTATTTGGGAAGGTTAGCCGTATTTTTGGCATTGTTGTTTTTCGTATATTCCATGGGAAGGAAAAAAATAAAATTCGGATTTTAGCATGAAGGAGAATCGTATTACGGATTTATTCGGTATTCGCTATCCCATAGTTCAAGGCGGTATGGTTTGGGTAAGCGGTTGGCGTTTGGCAGTGGCGGTAAGTGAGGCCGGCGGTTTGGGATTGATTGGAGCGGGTAGCATGTATCCCGGTGTGTTGCGTGAGCATATTCGGAAGGCGAAATCGGCTACGAAAAAGCCATTCGGTGTAAATGTTCCTTTGCTTTATCCCGGTGTAGAAGAAATTATGCAAATGCTAGTGGATGAAGGAGTGAAAATCGTTTTTACGTCGGCGGGAAACCCTATGAGGTGGACGGGATTTTTACAGTCTCACGGGGTGAAGGTTGCACATGTTGTGAGTAGTGTTAAATTTGCGTTGAAAGCGGCAGAGGCCGGTGTGGATGCCATTGTGGCGGAAGGTTTTGAAGCGGGAGGACATAACGGAAGAGAAGAGACAACTACGATGATTTTGATTCCGGCTGTGAGGCGGGTTTTGTCATTACCGTTGCTTGCCGCCGGTGGAATAGGGACGGGGCGTCAAATGTTGTCAGCGATGATTTTGGGTGCGGATGGTGTTCAGGTGGGAAGCCGTTTTGTGGTGACGGAAGAATCGTCGGCGCATATTTTGTTTAAGGAAGCTGTTTTGGCTGTGAAAGACGGTGATACGGATTTGACCTTGAAGGAAATTGTCCCGACGCGATTGATCAAGAATAAGTTTTACGAAAAGTTGCAAGCTTTATATCGTACATGTCCAACGGTGGATGAAATCAAGGCCTTGTTGGGTAGGGGTAGAGCAAAAAAAGGGATGTTTGAAGGGGATTTGGAAGAGGGTGAATTGGAAATCGGACAGGTGGCGGCATTATTTGACGATATTTTGCCGGCCGGTGAGGTGGTGCGTAGGATGTTGGAAGAATTTAGGCTGGCGCAGATAGAATGCGGGAAATTCCAAAATTTTGAATAAAACTTACATTTTGGATTAAGTTGATTTTTGTAACTTTCAAAAAAATCTTTACCCGGAAAAATACGGCATTATTCATGCAGGCTTTTTTCTAATCATGCGGGGTTTTAATGTGGTTATGCATATCGAGTGGTTATGCAAATCAAGTTTCCTGAAGAACTGCGATGCCGAATTGATCAATCAAGTTTTGTTTTGGTATTCGATTATAATTGCAGGTAAAAGTTTTATAGGAAGGTGGAAGCCTTATTTGATGATAAAGCGGATGGAGTCGGTATAGAAAAATAAAAAGTGAATATTTATAATCCAAAAGGAGCCGTCTTACAAGTTGGCTCCTTTTGGGTTTTCAATTGTTTGTTTACTTATCCTCTTCTTCTTTCTGATGTTGTTTAATGAGTTCTTCTTGAATATTGGCGGGAACGGGTTCGTAAGCGGCAAATTTGCTGACGAATGTTCCGCGTCCTTGAGTCAAGGAACGTAAGGAGGTTGAATAACGATACATTTCGGCCAAGGGAACTCTTGCTTTGATTTTTTGATATTTTCCGGCACTGTCGATGCCGAGGATAATGGCGCGCCGTCCTTGCAGGTCGGTCATAACGTTTCCGAGAGCGTCTTCGGGCACTTTGACTTCAACGTCCATTATGGGTTCGAGCAATTTGGGTGCGGCGTCCATAAATGCTTTCTTGAAGGCTTGAGAACCGGCGATTTTAAAAGAAATATCGTTGGAATCCACCGGGTGCATTTTACCGTCGTAAACGATGACTCGAATATCGCGCACCGGGGATGAAGTCATGGGACCGGCTTCCATTACTTCCAAAATACCTTTTTTGATGGAAGGTAAGAAACGGGCGTCTATTGCGCCTCCTACAATGGAATTGACAAATACGAGTTTTCCTCCCCAAGGCAGATCGTCTTCTTCCACACCGCGAACGGGGAAACCTTCGGGATCGGGCATGTTTTCAAACCAAGGTTCGATTTTCAAATGTACTTCACCGAATTGTCCGGCGCCGCCGGATTGCTTTTTATGTCTATAGGATGCGGATGCGGGACGCTGAATGGTTTCGCGGTAGGAGATTTTGGGTTTGTTAAATTCGGCTTTCAGTCCGAATTCTTTTTTTAGCAACCAATCGACGATTTGCAGGTGGAGTTCGCCTTGTGTTCCGATAAGTTGTTGTTTCATTTCGCGGTCGTATTGTACGACTACGGTAGGGTCTTGGCTATGAATTCGCTTGAGCGCTTCTTGGAGTTTTTCCTCGTCGTGTTTGGATTCGGCGTGTACGGCTTTACGCAGGCGGGGCTGAGGGTATTGTATGGGCCGGAATTTGACGGGTTGATCCGGTGAAGCGAGCGTATCGGAAGTTTCGGTGGATTTTAATTTAATGACGGCACCCAGGTCGCCTGCAGTCAGCTTGTCCACCGGTTCGCGTTTTTTTCCGTTAACGATGTAAAGTTGTCCCAAATTTTCGGTTTCTCCGGTTCGAGTATTGAGTAATTTTTCTCCGGTTTTAACTTCGCCGGATTTCACTTTAAAGTAGGTGACTTTACCGACGTTGGGTTCATAGAATGTTTTGTAGATAAACAAAGAGGCGGGTGTGCCGGGGTCGGGTTCAATGATTTTTCCTTCTTCGGATTGTTCGGCTGGCAGTTCGCTTGCAGCGGGTGCTACGTTGTCAATAAATCCCATTAATCTTCCACTTCCCATGTTGTTCAGTGCGGAAACGGCAAATACGGGGAACAATTCGAGATTGAGCATTCCTTTTTTGATTCCGACTTTCATTTCGTCTTCGGACAATGTTCCTTTGTCGAAGTAAAGTTCCATAAGTTCTTCGTCGTTTTCGGCGGCTTTTTCCACCAGTTCGTTATGAAGTTCTTCGGCTTTGGTTTTTTCTTCTTCCGGGATTTCGTGTTTTTCGGGTTTTCCGCCTTCGGGTCTGAAAACATACATTTTCATTTTCAATACGTCGATAATGGCCTGCCGTCCGTCTTTGGTTTTGTAGGGATATTGAATTTTTATTGCATTTTTTCCGGCTAAATCGACGATGCTTTGAAATGCTTTTTCGAAGTCCGCTTCATCGTGATCGATTTGGTTTACTACAAAGACGGTAGGGCGGTGAAAACGTTGAATAAAGTCCCAAATAATTTCGGTTCCCACTTCCACACCGTGTTGTCCGTTGATCACCATGAGTGCGGTGTCGGAAACGCGCATGGCGGAAATTACTTCACCGATAAAATCATCCAAACCGGGTGTATCGATGATATTGATTTTAAAATTTCGCCATTCGGTATGCAGAGGTGTGGCGAAAACCGATCCTTGACGTTCTTTTTCGATTTCATGGAAGTCCGAAACGGTATTTTTGTCTTCCACTTTTCCGCGCCGGGGGATGAGACCGGCTTCGTAGAGCATGGTTTCGGCAAGTGTGGTCTTGCCGCTATGGTGGCTGCCGACAAATGCAACGTTTTTAATGTGTTTTTCGTCGTAAGATTTCATATCGCTTACAAGTTTTTGAAAATTGCACTCAATTTAATAAAAAATCCCGGTTTATTTCCGGATAATTTCCATAAAGGATATAAAAAGTGTTTTCGGTCAGTTTTTTAATGACTTTGACGTTTTAATACGGGAAAGCCAATAAGTATTTATGTTTCGATTTGTTTTTGTATAATTCTATTGTATATTATTTGATTTTTATTTGTTGTCGAATTTATCATAAGTACAAATTTTCGTTCGAATATCAAATAAAATTAGCATTTTTGTCAGCGGAAAAATTCAATCGTATGGGTGAAATAAAATCCGATATTGAAATTGCAGGTTCCGTTTCGCCGTTGCCTATCGGTGAAATTGCCGGTATGATGGGCATAGTTCAAGACGATTTGGAGCCATATGGAAGGTATAAGGCTAAAATTCCGTTGAAATATATTGATGAAGAGAAGATAAAAGAGAGTCATTTGATTTTGGTTACGGCCATGACGCCTACGCCTTCGGGGGAAGGGAAGACGACGGTGAGTGTAGGATTGAACGACGGATTGAACCGTATTGGCAAAGAAGCGATTGTGGTATTGCGCGAGCCTTCATTGGGGCCGGTTTTCGGTATAAAAGGCGGAGCGGCCGGAGGCGGATATGCGCAGGTGATTCCCATGGAGGACATTAATTTACATTTTACGGGTGATTTTGCGGCTGTAGAAAAGGCTAATAATTTATTGTCGGCGTTGATTGATAATCATATTCATCACGGGAATGAGTTGGGTATTGAACCGCGTGCGATTCTTTGGAAGCGTGTTATGGATATGAATGATCGGAGTTTGCGTCAAGTGGTGATTGGATTGGGCGGAAAAAATAACGGGATGCCGCGTGAAGAAGGATTTAATATTACGCCGGCTTCGGAGGTGATGGCGATTCTTTGTTTGGCGGAGGATTTGGTGGATTTGAAAGAACGTTTGGGAAAAATTTTGATCGGTTACAATTTTAACGGGGAACCGGTTTTTGTTTCGGATTTGAAGGCTGAGGAGGCTATGACCATTTTGTTGAAAGATGCGCTTAAACCCAATCTGGTTCAGACATTAGAACATAATCCTGCGATTATTCACGGAGGACCTTTTGCTAATATTGCTCAGGGGACCAATTCGATTATCGGGACGAAAACGGGACTTTCGCTACGCAAATATGTTGTGACGGAAGCCGGTTTCGGTGCCGATTTGGGAGCGGAGAAATTTTTTAATATCAAGAGCGTATACGGCGGATTGAGACCGGAGGCGGTAGTGTTGGTAGCTACATTGCGTGCATTAAAATATCATGGCGACGGTGATTGGAAAGCCGGAATGCCGAATTTGGAAAAACATATTGAAAACATACGTTTATTCGGATTGGAGCCTATTGTAGCTATTAACCGTTTCCCGGATGACACGGAAGAAGAATTAGATGTTTTAGGTCGATATTTGCAAGATTACGGTGTTGAATGGGCGTTGGCCGAAGGTTGGGCAAGGGGCGGAGAAGGCATGACCGAATTGGCTCGAAAGGTTGTGGAAAATATTGAAAAAAACGGAAAAAATTTCAAGCCTCTATATGATTATTCGTTACCGCTTAAGGAAAAAATCGAGTTGATAGCCACTAAAATCTACGGTGCCGGTCAAGTGGTTTATACACGTAAAGCGCAGACGGCATTGAAAAAATTCGAGAAATTGGGCTTCGGAAATTTACCTGTGGTAATGGCCAAAACACAAAAATCCTTATCGGACAATGTTTTGCTCAAGGGACGTCCCGAAGGTTTTACGGTTAATGTGCGTGAGGTGGAAATTAATACGGGAGCGGGATTTGTGATTCCCATTTTAGGTAAAATAATGCGAATGCCCGGACTGCCTGCGGAACCGGCTTCGGAGAAAATGCATATTGACGTTGAAGGACGTGTTACCGGTTTATCTTGATTTAAAGAAAGTAAATTTTATGTAAGGTTTATTGAGTTTTCACAAAATTTTGTTGGCTAAATTTTTAATTTATAAATTTTAGAATTAATTTCTTGTTTTAAGATTCATTTTGTTTAAATTTGCAGTAATAATAAAACAAAAGGTGATGAGGAAAATACTATTTGTATTTGCAGTTATAATAATGACAGGATTACTTTCGGCGCAATGGAATCCCTTTGCAATGTTCGATCAAGGGGCACGCAACGGCATTACGGATAGAGGGAATAAAATCGAAAGGATTATCGAACAATCGGACAGGTATTGGAAAACACACGATCGGTTTGCACCGCATTCGGGTATAAAACCATACGAGCGCTGGAAATATCAGTGGAAGCCATATATACGAATCGGGGCGGACCCGGTTTCCGCAGGATGGGAATTATGGCGTCAAAGAACGCAGCAGAACCGTCCTCAAACCGATGACAGTGATTGGTATTTGGTAGGCGATCCCCATTATATTCGGCATATTTCCATGGCGGATAAAGGCAGGGTAAATGCGGTTTTAATTGATCCTACGGATTCGAATATTATTTATGTGGGAGCGCCGGCGGGCGGATTGTGGAAGTCCACCGACGGAGGACATAATTGGACACCGCTCACGGATTTTTTGCCTTCGATAGGGGTTTCGGCTATCGCTTTGGACCCAACGGACCATAATACGGTTTATATAGGAACCGGAGATGATGATGCGCGGGTGACCTCTTCATCGGGTGTTTGGAAATCGACTGATGGAGGAATTACATGGAGTAATATTACGCCGGGATTGAGCTCGGGATTGGATTATATTTCGGGTATTGAAGTAGATCCTGCCAATTCGCAGCATATCGTGATTGGAACTTCGAGCGGGGTTTATGTCACGGCTGACGGCGGGACGAACTGGTCACATCCGTTGACTGCGGAAATTAGAGAAATCAGAATGCATCCATCCGACGGTAATTATATTTATGCCGTATCAAGGGGAACATTTTACCGTTCTACGGACGGAGGCAATTCGTTTTCGGCCATAAGGAGCGGTTTACCAAACAGTGCTTCGGTTTTGGTGTTGGATGTTACGCCTGCCGCACCGAATAATGTTTATGTGATAGGTGTGAACGCTTCATCGGGATTTTTAGGTTTATTTGTATCTACCAACCGTGGTAATTCTTTTATTCAAACCGGAGAAACCGATAATATTATTGAATCGCGACAATGGTGGTATGATTTGGCCATGGCCGTGTCGGATACGGACCCCAATAAGATTTTTATGGGTGAACTCAATATTTGGCGTTCGACCGACGGAGGAAACAATTTCTTGCGTATTAACAATTGGAGCATAGCGGACAGTCGTTTTACGCATGCCGATATTCATTTTATGAGGTATTACAACGGAAAATTGGCGGTCGGTTCCGACGGAGGGATTTATATTAGCGAAGATGACGGTAATAGTTTTACCGGGCACAATAATAATTTGGCCATTAGTCAAGTATACCGCGTTTCCGTGTCGCCGGAAGTGACTTCGGAATTTATTTACGGAGGTTTGCAAGATAACGGAGGAATAGCGGAATATCAAAACCGATGGACGATTTATCATGGAGCCGACGGTATGGACAATGCGATTGATTTGCATAATAAATTCAAGGCATTTAGTTTTATTTATTACGGATACGGATTATATGTTACATTCGACGGCGGCGGCAGTATATCACAAGCTATTCAAGGACCGGAAATCGGGAATTGGGTGACACCCTTGCAAATGAGTCCTGCAAACGAATTATACGCGGGTTATCGCAAGTTATATAAATTGGATCAAAATGCTTGGTCGTGGCAAAGCGTAACCGGTTCATCGTTTAATTCAGCCGTTGATGTTTTTGAATTTAATCCTTCGAATGCGAACGAGATTTATTTAGGCGAAGGTTCGGATTTATACAAGAGCATCGATGGAGGTGTTAATTTTACATTGATTCACTCTTTCTATCAAGATATTAGTAGTATTGCTATCGATCCCGAAAACGGCAGAATTTGGGTAGCTACGGAGAATCACGTTTACGAGTCTTCGGACGGTTCCACTTTTACGGATATTTCCGGCGGTATTCCATCGTCGGTTGCCATACGTGATTTGGTTTATCACCGTTTCAGTCCCGATAGCCGTTTGTATGTGGGAACCGACATAGGCGTTTATCGACGTATCGGTAACGGTCAATTTGAATTATTTAGTAATCATTTGCCTGTGGTTCCTGTTTACGATTTGGAACTTTCGTTGGAAGCGGGCACATTGACGGCGGCCACCTTCGGCCGGAGTGTTTGGCAAACAACCGTACCGGTTTATTCGCCCGATTACGATTTGAAAGTGGCAGGAGTAAGGGATTTTCAAGGACGATTTGTTTGTTCACCTGTTTCGCAATTGGATTTTCTCGTTAAAAATAACGGACAAAATGCAATCGGTTCATTTAATTATCAATGGAATATTAATGGAAACGGTGGAAGCCAAACGTGGAGCGGAAATTTAAATCCCGGGGATGAAACCGTTATTTCCATACCTTTAAGCACGAGTATCAATCTAGGCAAAATCAATGTTGATTTTTCGGTTGAACTTTCCAACGACCGTCTTCAAGCCAATAATGTCTATACCGGATATTTTTTGGTAAATAAGTCCGATTCGGTATTTTTCAGTTATGATTTCGAGCATTCCAGTCAGGATTTATTAACCGTCTCGACGAATAACGATACGAGCGTTTGGTCACTTGCACAGCCCTCGGGAAGTGTGCTTAATACGGCATCGTCCGGTTCCCGTGCTTATGTAACGATGGCTTCCGGCAATTACCGCAATGCCGATATGGATTATCTGTATTTGCCATGCTTGGATTTTTCACGGGTGCTAACGGCCGATATTAGCTTCGATTTGGCCTTTGATATTGAAACGGAGTGGGATGCATTATATATGGAATACTCCACCGACGGAATACATTGGCAAATACTTGGCTCTGCCGCTGATTCGGCTTGGTATAATAATGCCGTTGTGAACGGCGTATGTAGAGGAGCGCAATGGACTGGAACCCGTTCGACCATGCAAACCTATAGGCATTCGCTTGATTTTCTTGCCGGTGAACCGCAAGTTTATCTCCGTTTTGTTATGGCTTCGGATGAATCCGTCACGGAAGAGGGTGCCGTGATAGACGATTTGGAGATTTCGGGACAAATGGGCGTAGAGCATTGGGTTAATGCATCGGCATTGCGCTTGTATCCCAATCCTGCGGGGGCTTCTTTGAATTTAAAAAACGAAACGGGTTATCCGGTTCAACAATTAAGTATTTACAATGCATCGGGTCAAATGATGCGGACACAAACCTTGCCCCTGAACGCAACCGACTTTTCCGTGGATGTGAGCGGGCTTTCGCCGGGATTTTATTTCATAAAAATTATCATCCGGGATCAAATTATTTCGCTTCCTTTTGTAAAAAAATAGGGTTTGATAAAAAAAGGCGTTCCCGTGAAGGAGCGCCTTTGTTTTTGCCGGATGTTTTTCATCAATCGAGGAATGCGGCATACATCCATGCGAGTTTTTCTTGCTCGCGAATATAATCACTCATCAATGCATTCGTTCCTTCGTCATTGGCTTCATCCGACAAGTCTAAAATTTCTCTTTGCTTGGCAATTAAGATTTTTAGTGCATTCATGATAGCTTCAACATCTTTTCGACCGTCGGAAGTTTCGTTGCTTTCACTGATTTCGGCTAATTTGAGATATTCCGAATAACGGTGTTCCGGGGTGAATCCCAAGGTGAGAATTCGTTCGGCCAATTCGTCGATTTTCAACATCAAATCATCATATAATTCTTCGAATTTAGCATGTAATTCGAAGAATTTTTCCCCTTTAATATTCCAATGATATCCACGAACATTTTGATAAAAAATCGAATAATCGGCCAGAAGACTATTTAATTTTTCGGCTATTAAGCGACTTTTTTTTTGATTTAGTCCTAATTTGTTAATATTGCTCATAATTCGTTAATTTTAAATTTCCATACAAAAGTAGGAACGACCCCGGCGAGTTGCAATTGGTTTTTATGATAGTTTATTATGGTGTTATAAATAAAATTTATAACCATGTTGGTAAGCGACAAAATATAGAATAATTGAACCGGTGATTATTCTTTCGATTATTAAATGTTTTCAGGTGAGACAACGAGACGGTTCTTAAAGACCGAAATGATAGGCAATGCCGTAGCCCAATCCGAATCCGAATCCGGATATATTGGTTTGATAAAATCCGGGGATATAAATCAAATCGAAATTTTCGGGTTTGGTACCGGATAAAAATCTTTTGCCCGATATGTAGAGTTCTACATAAAGACGTGGCAGGATTTCCACTTTGATATTGGCGGTTAATTCCAGCCACTGAGCATGAAGATTCGGCAAAGTTATTCGGGGATAATAGGTGAGTTCTTCCGACGGATTTCGCGGATTTATAATTTGAATTTCGATAATATGATAATCGAAGTGACTTTTGGCATAGCGAAGTCCTACATTGATTTCATTATGCATATTTCCCCAGTTTTCGAAAAAATTGTATGCGTATTCTATTTTAAAATATCGTCCGGTGGATTGAAACCGGTAGCGATTGGTAGCGTAGGGCATATTTTCCACTCCGTAAAATATGCTTAGGGAATGGTTATCGCGGGAGAAGTTCAAATGAATTTCGTCGATGTTTCCATGTTGAAAACGGGACCACATTTTTTTTCCGATATCATAACCTGCACCGATTGTCAGCCGGTGCGGTTGCCCGGGAACAGTATCAGAGGTTTGTGCCTTTGCCATATGGATGGTCAGAAACAATACCGGATTAATGATATATTTTAATATGCGTAATCGTGTCATTGTCTATGCTGTTGGTTATCAGTCGAATACTGTCGATCCATGAAGTATTTCCGCGGTGCAGTTCGATGTTCGTTTCCGTGAATATCATCTTATAGCCGCAGGCTTTACTTACAAACCGGTAGCCGGGGTTATAATTCAATAAAACCGTATCCGCATACTGAAAAGATCCGTTTACCTTTTTAAATATCAACGTATCGCCCGATTGGGCTGGATCCGGGACAAAACTTGTGGAATCGGTATGGGTTGCCGGTATTAAAGTATCTTGTGAAGCGGTTATGACCAGCAGGGAATCCACCGGTGATTTTTCGTTGTTTCCGTTGAGAAAAATCGTATTAATTTTGATAACGGGATTTTGCAGGCATAAATCATCGCGTTCGCATGCCAATAAACTTGCAATAGCGAACCAAATCCACCATTTTTTCATTGGTCGGCTGTTTTTCGGTCGAGAATTGCTATATTTTCCATGTGATAAGTTTGCGGAAACATATCAACAGGTTGGATGAAGCGAAGATCGTAAAAATTTTTCATAAGTGCTAAATCGCGTGCTTGTGTGGCGCTGTTGCAACTAACATAAACGATTCGTCTCGGGGGAAATTTTAAAATATTTTCGATCACTTTTTCGTGCATGCCCTCGCGAGGCGGGTCGGTGATGATAATGTCAGGTTTTCCGTGTTGCCGGATAAAATCTTCGTTATATAAATTTTTCATGTCACCTTGAAAAAATTCCACATTATCAATACGATTGATTTCGGTATTGATTTTAGCATCCTCAACGGCTTGTTCCACCGCTTCGATTCCTATGATTTTTTTGGCTTGGTCGGCAACAAACAAGGCGATACTTCCTGTTCCGGTATAAAGGTCGAAAACCGTATCATCGGGTTGGATTTCCGCATATTCTTTGATTTTTTCGTAGAGTTGTTCGATTTGATAGGAATTGGTTTGGAAAAAGGATTTGGCTTTGATTTGAAATTTTAAGGAACCGATTTCTTCGATGATATGCTCTTTTCCTTTCCACAAATGGATTTCCAGGTCATAAATGCTATCATTCGCTTTGGGGTTAATAACATATTGAAGCGAGCTTATTTCGGGGAAATTTTTTTCCAGAAATTTCAAAATTTTTTTGATGGATTCGGGTTTATTTTCAAAAAAATGCACCAAGAGCATTATTTCACCGGACCGGCTAATTCTCAAGGTCAATTGACGGAGCGTACCCGTTCGTTCACGCGGATGAAAAAAGGATATATTTTCTTGTTTGGCAAAATTTTTAAGTGCGTTGCGAATGTCGTTTCCCGGATGCGGTTGCAAATGACAAGTGTCGATATCAAGAATTTTATCCCAGTGTCCGGGTACGTGAAAACCGATTCCGCGTCGATCGAAATTTTCACCGCTTTGAATTTCATCGGAAGTAAGCCATTTAGCGGACGTGAAAGCATATTCCATTTTGTTCCGGTATCCGAAAACTTTTGGAGAAGGTAAAGGATTTTTTATTTCAAAATTTTCGATTCCGGATATTTTTTTAATGTTGGCGACAATCGCTTGTGCTTTGTAATAAAGCTGTTTTTCGTAGCGGATATGTTGCAATTGACAACCGCCACAGATTCCGAAATGCTGGCATTTCGGCACGGTACGTTCAGATGAATATCGGTGCCAGCTAATGGCTTGACCTTCATAGTAGGATTTTCTTTTTTTCTTTGCCACAATATCTACCGTATCGCCGGGAGCGGTAAAAGGGGCAAATACAATACGTCCGTCCGGCGCTTTACCAACGCCTTTTCCTTTTGCACCGATATCGTAAATTTCGATGTATTCCAGCAGTATGGGTTTTCGTTTTTTTGCCATGCGACAAAGATATAACAATTGATGTTTTATAAAAGAGCCGATGAAAACGGATCGATATTTAAGAGTTCGCTTGCTTCGATCGCATTCCGAATCAGCTTGGCGGTGTCGATTTTATTACATTGCGACAATACGTAAGCTAAGTGCGCTTTCGTTTCGGGGTTTTGGGGTGTAAATAGCGAACATGCATCGTCGTGGGGGAGGATGGAGATATCGTAAGTGCCTGTTTTCCGTGCATATTGAATGATGAATTTTTTATCCATACCGATCAAAGGCCGAAGCACCGGCATGGAAGTGGCATTCCCTATGGCAATAAGGTTTTCCAGTGTTTGTGAAGCGACTTGACCGAGGGAATCGCCGGTAACAATGGCTTTGGCTTTTTCGTTTTGTGCTATTTGTTCGGCTATTTTCAACATTAACCGTCGAAGCAAAACGAGTCTTAATTTACTGTCGTTATGCCGCGCGATATTTTCTTGAATTTCCAAAACGGGAATTAGATAGAGTTTAATTTTTCCTTGTGATTGGGCAAGAATTCGAGCGAGTTTTTTTACTTTTTCGATAGATTGAGGCGAAGTTTTTGGGACGGAATGAAAATGCAGGGCAACCAATTCCAATCCGCGATTCATCATCATGCGGGCGGCTACGGGGGAATCGATTCCCCCGGAGAGCAGTGCTACCGCTCTGCCCGCCGTTCCGGCGGGCAAGCCGCCCGCACCTTCCTCCACACGATCATACAATAAAGCCATGCCGGGCCTTACTTTGATATGCAGATTCCATTCGGGATGCGTTAAATCCACTTTTGTTCCATAGCGATTCACAATGGCTGCGCCTATTTGGCGTGCCAAATCCAGTGAAGTGTAGGGAAGGTTTTTTTTCAACCGCTTGGCTGTAACGCGAAAACTTTTGACTTGGTGAATTTTTTCTTCGGCCATGTCCATTGCGGTTTTGATAATCGATTCCATATCCGTGGCTGATATGCGAGCAAGGTAAAACTGTGATATGCCCGGTGTGTTTTTCAAAATCGATTCGATTTTTTTCCATTCTTCCCGTTTAATTGAACGTTTCAGTTCTATAAATAAAGAACCGCCATGCACATGCGAAAAATGAAGTAAATCTTTGAGTGCTTGTAATTTATGTTTTAGATTTTCTCTCAATTTATTCGAAAAAAACTTTTGATTGGCGCCTTTGAGATAAATTTCTTCAAAATTAATAATGATTAATTCCTGCATTTCTTTTTTTGAGGTAAAAATACATTATTGTATCGAATTTCGCGTAAAACAAAGAAAATATTGCGTTCGATTAATTTGTCTATTAATCAATAAAAAACCGGTCACTGAGGACCGGTGGATTTTATTCATTGACGAGATTATAGTTCGAAAACATCGCCGATTTCGGGTAGAATCAATTCTTTCCCGGCTTTTTTGAAGGTTTCGATTGCTTTTGCATGCTCGATTTTTATCAACTCGAAGGTGTCGAAGTGATAACCGATGACTTTGTCGATCTTTAAATAATCCGCGGCTACGGCGGCGCTTTCGTATCCCATGGTAAAATTGTCGCCGATAGGCAAGATAGCAATGTCCGGTTTTGCCATTAGCGGAATGATTTTCATGTCTTCCGTAAGTGCCGTATCACCGGCTATATAAACGGTTTTTCCTGCGCTTTCCAAAACAAAACCGCCGGGTTGTCCGCCATAACTGCCGTCGGGGAAGGAACTGGTGTGAATGGCATTGACATAGGTTAAGCGTCCGAAGTCAAAATGCCAGCTTCCGCCGTGATTCATGGGATGACCCGCTATGCCGCGTTGGCCGAAGTAGTTCACGATTTCAAAATTGGAAATGAGTTTGGCGCCGGGATTGTTGGAAGCAATGCGCTCCACGTCCAAAATATGATCTTGATGTGCATGGGTCACCAAAATATAATCCGCAGGAATTTTATCCGCATCAATTTTCCCGGAAGCTAGCGGATTTCCGGTGATAAACGGATCCACCACAAGATATTTTCCGTTCGTTTCAATCAATAATGAAGCATGTCCCAAATATTGAATTTTCATAACGCAATGTTTTTGTTCCAATTTACGAAAAAAACATTAATATACATGTATCTTATCCGGTTTTTTCGATTATTTATGATAATCTCATGGATAAATTTTCAAACCGGGCATCGAATATTTCTGCAAAATGACGAATGATTTTTGTTTTTACTTCCTCTCGATCGGGGGCGAATCCCAGTTCTTTTTCCATCGAAGTGACTCCTTTGTTTTTAATTCCGCACGGGATGATATGATTAAAATAGGTTAGATTCGTTGAAACATTCAAGGCAAATCCGTGCATGGTCACATACCGGCTGGTCCTAACGCCGATTGCACAAATTTTTCTTGCTCGGGGTGTATTGGGGGCTATCCAAACGCCTGTTTCTCCTTCGCTTCGTTCGCCCATGAGGCTGTATTCGTCCATCACCCGAATAATAACTTCTTCCAAAAGTCTTATGTAACGAATGATATCAATTCCGAAATTATCCAAATCAATCACCGGATATCCCACAATTTGACCGGGTCCGTGATAAGTAATATCACCGCCTCGATCGGTATGAATAAAGCCTATTTGTTTTTGTTTTAATTGTTCTTCGGGCAATAGCAAGTGTTCTTCTTTTCCGCTTTTTCCTAGAGTATAAACATGAGGATGTTCCGTAAAAATAAAGTAATTGGGTGTAGGGATTTGAACCTCTTCGTTTTTGTTTCGGATTTTAATACTTTTGATGATTTCAAAAAAATTTTTCTGCATTTGATAGGCATCATCATATGCCATAATACCGGTGTCAATAAGGAAAATTTTACGGTTCATGCTTCAAAGTTAGCAAGATTTGTCGAGGAATTCTTCGTTTTGCAATGACGGTTTAAGCATAATGTATATCGTCCGTGTTCATACGCAGAATGCTTCGTGTGGCCCAAAACGAAGTCATAAGCGATATAAAAACGGCAAACAATACCAATGCCGCTAATAATGTGTAGTAATATAAACCTATTCGGAAAACGTCCAATTCGAGAAAGGCTTGCGCATAATTAAAAATCAGGAAAACGGTGACGGCAGCCAATAGACCGGCCAGGAATCCCGTCAACGAATATTTATACAAAAACGGACGCATGATAAATCCTTCGGATGCGCCTACCAATTGCATGGTTTTGATAGTGAAACGTTTATTGTATACACTCAATTTGACCGTATTGCGAATGGCAAAATAAATGATAAAAAAGAGAAATACTCCGAAAATCAAAATCACCATTCCGATTTTTTGAATGTTTCGGTTTAATAGGTGCATAATTGCTTTTTCATAAACTACATCGTCAACGGTGGGATTTTGAAGCATTTTTTCTTTGAATTTCCGGGCGATGCTATCGTTGACGTATTGCCCGTAAAAATGTAGTTCTATATTGTCCTGCAACGGATTTTCGCCCAGCACATTGATAAAATCCTGTCCTAATATTTGCTTGGCTTTTTCGGCTGCTTTTTCTTTGGAAATAAAAATGACGGATTTAACCAAACTATCGTTTTTGAGTTGTTTCTCTACCGCCTTGATTTTATTGCGCGCTGTTCCTTCCTTAAAATATACGGTCAGCGTGAGTTTTTCCTTGAAATAATTATTGAGATGTCCGGCATTTAAGGTAATCACCGCAAAAATGCCTAATAAAACAAGCATCAAATATAAATTGATGAAAAGACTTAAGAATAAACGTTGCTTACGGCTCTTGATATATTGTTGCTCGATATTCATGAGTTTCCAATCGCTTGCGCTAATTTACGTAATTTTTCCGTTATCAAAACAAAACCGCCCCACACGTTGGCAGGACGGCTTTGTCCGGTTGTTAAATTCGTTGTTTATTTTTTATTTTTTCCCAAGCCTTTTTTGGAAGATAAATCATACATCACCGGCGTTGCCACAAACAACGAAGAATATGTTCCTACAATCACACCGATCATCAAAGCAAAAATAAATCCGCGAATACTGTCACCACCGAACATAAATTCAATAAGCAACACCAGGAAGGTGGTAAAGGAAGTGTTCAAAGTTCGTGACAGGGTGCTTCCCAACGCCCGGTCAATGGTTTTGTCCATTGACCATGAGAGATGTTGATTGAGGTATTCGCGAATACGGTCGAATATGACCACCGTGTCGTTGAGCGAATAACCGATTACGGTCAGGATGGCGGCAATAAAGGCCTGATCCACTTCCATGTCGAATGGCATAATGCTGTAGGTCAGTGAAAAAATACCTAGCACGATTAATACATCATGCACCAACGCGGCCAATGCACCCACACTGAATTGCCAATATTTGAAGCGGAATAAGATATAAAGGAAAATCAAAATCAATGAGATGATGATTGCCCAAACCGCACCTTTTTTGATATCGTCGGCGATGGTGGGACCGACCTTGATGGATTGCATGATTCCGTATTTTTTTTCGCCTTTGATGCCTATAAATTCATCGAGGGTGAATCCTTGCGGTAAAAAGGGTTTTAGACCTTCATAAAGTTTTTGTTGAATTTCTTTGTCGATTTCTTCGCCGCTTTTGTCGATTTTATATTTGGTGGTGATTTTCAATTGGTTGTCGGAGCCGAAAGTTTTTACTTCGGGAAATACGGGCTTGCCGTTTTCGTTGACGAAAACTTTGCCGAGTGCTTGTGTTATTTCTTGTGTATTTACGGGTTTATCGAAGCGCACCGTATAGGTTCTGCCGCCCACGAAATCCACGCCGGGGTTTAATCCGTGTGTGAAAATGGATATCAAACCGATGATAATAAGTGTTCCGGAAACGGCATAGGCTTTGAAGCGATGCTTAAGGAATGGAAATTCCACATCGACCAACCAATTTTTGGTGATTCCGGTAGAAAACGTTATTCGTCTTCCTTTTTCAATCCACCATTCGATCATCAAGCGCGAAAGGAGAATCGCCGTAAATAATGAAGCCACAATGCCGATTATCAAAGTAGTGGCAAAACCTTGAATGGGACCCGTTCCGAAGAAGAAAAGCACCAAACCGGTTAACAAGGTGGTTATATTGGCATCGAGGATGGAAGAAAGGGCATTTTTGTATCCGTCGTTAATGGCCGCTTTTAGGTTTTTCCCGTTTCTTAGTTCTTCACGTATTCGTTCATAGATAAGCACATTGGCATCCACGGCCATACCGATGGTCAAAACAATACCGGCAATTCCGGGAAGGGTCAATACCAATCCCAAGCTGGCTAAAATGCCGAATACGTATAACAAGTTGATAATCAATACAATGGAAGCTACCACGCCGGCGCCGCCATAGTAGAAAATCATCCAAAGCATAACGATTAATAAAGCAATGGCAAAGGCAATTTTGCTCTGGTGAATGGCTTCTTTACCGAGAGTCGGTCCGACAATTTCGGATTGAATGATGTCGGCTTTGGCGGGTAATTTACCGGCGCGTAAAACGTTCGCCAAGTCTTTGGCTTCTTCCACGGTGAAACGACCGTAGATTTCGGAACGTCCGCCGGTGATAGGTCCGTTGCTTACCGTCGGTGCCGAATAAACTACTTTATCGAGAACAATAGCAATGGTACTTTTGTTTTGATATGCATCGGTGGTGAGTTTTTCCCATATTTTTGCTCCTTTGGCATTCATTTCCATGCTTACTGCCGGCTTGCCCATTTGGTCGTAGGAAGGGCGTGCATCGGTGATGACATTACCGCTCAATGGCGGAATCATATCGCGGTTACCATGAATGACATAGAGTGGAACCACATCGGATTTGGGGTCGCGTTTACCCCAGAGAAATTGGGCAAAACGCAAGTTTTCGGGACGTGCTTTCGCCACTTCGGGATCGTGCAGGTAACGATTGATTTTGGCCGTGTCTTTGAGTGCCACTACGCCTAGCCTGGCATAACTGGCACGACCGCTGATTAAAGAAGTGAAAGGATGTGTTTTAGCCAAGGAATTTTGATCGTCGGCAATAAGATTTTCCGTACTGTCTTGCGTTTGCGTAGTTTGTTTTTGTGACAAAATTCGATCGATAGTTTGGATATAGGGCATATATTCTTCGGGCTTATAACCGGGCCAGAATTCAAGTTGTGCCGTGCTTTGCAGAAGTTTTTTGATGCGTTCAACGTCTTTGGCGCCGGGTAATTCCACCAGAATACGTCCGCTATTGCCTAAACGCTGAATATTGGGTGAAGCCACACCGAATTTATCGATACGCTTGCGCAATACTTCAAAAGCGCTAACCATGGCTTCGTCCACTTTCTTGCGAATAATTTTTTTGACTTCACTATCGGGCATGTCGAATGTGATGTCGTTGGACAATTTTTTATTACCGAAAATTTTAGGATTGCTGAGTTTTTTGCCGGTTTCTTTGGCAATTTCGTCCCATGATTCGAAAAAGAGATCAAGGAATGGTTTATCGCTTGATTTTTGTTTGTCTTCGGCCATTTTCAAAGCCCGGTTAAAACCGGGATCGTGGGTGTGATTGGCCAAATCCTTTAAAATATCTTTGACGGAAATTTGTAAAATAACGTTGATGCCACCTTGCAAATCCAAGCCCAATTTCATGGAGCGGTCTTGCACTTCTTTGTAATTGTATTTAATGCCCAGAAGATTGTATACGGGTTGCTTCTTGAGCGAATCCAAATATTGCCTTTCTTTGGCGAAGTCGCCTTGGGCATAAGCATGGGCTTCTTTTTTGATTTTGTTATTGACAAATGTGAATGAAAGCTGATAAATACTGAGCAATGCGAGCAAAATCGCAAAAGTCTTGACGAGTCCTTTTCCTTGCATTATACTTGTTTTTTCTTTACAGAGCGCAAATATAGAATATTTATCCTTGATTTACAATTTTTTTTATATGTCTTACGGTCAAAGTATTTCATGAAAAAGATTTTTTGAAATAATTGTAATGAAAAAAATTGTATGAAAAATAATTTTTATTTATTCCGTTTGAATAATCTTCGGTTTTGTTATACCTTTACGAAAAATAATTATTGCACTTAAAATTTAGTTTTATGTCTATTCAAAATCATCAAGTGGTCGCTATGAAATATATTTTGCGCGACCCCGAAACCAAAGAAATTATCGATCAATCACCGGAAGGGCAACCTTTGTTTTTTATCACCGGATTGGGGCAAATTATTCCGGGTTTGGAAGCGGAAATCATGAAAATGAACAAGGGTGATAAAGGAACGGTGCTTGTGAAAGCACGAGATGCTTATGGAGAAGTCAATCCGGATGCGTTTCAGGAAATCGACAGGGCGCAATTGGAGCATATCGATGGCTTAAAAGAAGGGATGGTTTTATACGGTCAAGATGTAGACGGGAACCAAATTCCCGTTGTTATCTCAAAAGTTTCGGATGAGAAAGTAACCGTTGATCTTAATCATCCATTGGCCGGAAAAGATTTGTTATTTGAAGTGGAAATCGAAGATGTGCGCGATGCCACGCCTGAAGAATTGGAACACGGTCATGTGCACGGTCCGGGCGGGCATCATCATTAAATCAATCTTTGTTTTTTAAAATAACGTATAATTGCTTGGCGGTACAATTCAAAATCCTTGCCTGAGGGTAGGGATTTTTTTTGCTTAAAGTGCGGCCATCCTTCGTTATCGATATGTGTTTGTTCGAAAATTCCATAAGGTTCCAATAAGCGGCAAGTAGCCAAATGCATCAGGTTGAGTTTTTCGTCCTTCGTAAAATTGCGGAATCCTTTTCCTAATTCTTGTACACCAATGATATATAATATTGTATCGATGGATGGTGTTTCGCCGGCTGTAAATTTATTTCTGAAAAATTCCAGCACTTTTTCCCAATCTTCCGAAGTGTAATTTTTCATTAGAATTTGAGAATTAATTTGGCAATAGTAAAGAAGATGAACAATCCGAAAATATCATTGCTCGTGGTGATGAAAGGACCGGTTGCCACAGCGGGATCGATACCGTATTTATGTAGCATGAGGGGTACGAATGTTCCCACCATGGAAGCAATAATAATAACCGACACGAGCGAAACGGCAACAGTCAATGCCATTTTCATATCGAAGCCGGGAATAATGTGGTCAAGGAAGAGTTTTCCTACAAGAATGAGAATGGCGGCCAGAATAATTCCGTTGAGCAAGCTTAAGAGGATTTCCTTAAGCAGGCGTTTCAATACGCTCACTTCTACGTGTCCTTTGGCCAAGGCTTGCACCATGATGGCTGAAGATTGAACGCCTACATTTCCGGCGGTTGCCGCAATCAAAGGGGTAAAAAAGAATAAACTGGCATAACGATTCAATGCGCTTGAAAAACCGTTGAGGACCGTAACGCTGATAAAACCGCCGAGCAGTGCCACAATCAACCACGGCAAGCGTGCGCGCATCATGGCACGAATGGAATCATCGGGTTCCACTTCTTCGGTTAAACCGGCGGCCATTTGAAAATCTTTTTCGGCTTCTTCTTGGATGTAATCCACTACATCGTCCAAAGTGATTTGCCCGACCAAGTGTCCCATTTCGTCCACGACGGGAAGCACAAAGAGGTTGTATTTTTGCATTAGCCGGGCTACTTCGTCGGCGGGATCGGTGACATGAACAAAGTGTATATTGTCATTATATACTTCTTTGATTGGTGTTTTGGTGGAAGTAGTCAGCAACCGTTTCAGCGAAAGGCGTCCTTTGAGTTTGTTTTCGTCATCTACGACATATATGGTGTGAACGCGTTCCACATTTTCGGCTTGTTTGCGCATTTCGGCCACGGCGTGCAGTACGTTCCAATTTTCGTTCACTTTAACCAGTTCTTTTCCCATCAAACCGCCTGCCGTATTTTCATCGTAGCGTAAGAGGTCTACAATGTCTTTGGCATGTTCGGTATCTTCAATAGCGGTGATAACTTCTTTTTTCTGTTCGGCCGGAAGTTCCGAAATCAAATCGGCGGCTTCGTCGGTTTCCAATTCTTCGACGATTTCGGAAATTTCTTGTGAGGATAAGCGCTTGAGAATTTCTTCTTGAATATCTTCATCCAATTCGGCAATGACATCGGCGGCTAATTCGTCGGGCAAAAGGCGGATTACATAGACGATTCGGTCGGTGTCGAGGCCATCCAGCAGGTCGGCAATGTCGGCCGGGTGTTTTCCTTCAATTAAATCGAAGATTTGCGCGTTGTTTTTTAGTTCAATGGCTTCTTCGATTTTTTTTCGAATGTTTTGGACGTTTTCCATATCGAGTATGCTTGTTTTAGCATTTGTGCCATCTCGACAAATTGATGCGGAGCCAGCGCCTCGGGTCTTGCCACCAGAATTTCCTGCGGTAATTTTTCAATCGGCAAGTTAAGTTTTTTCAGGCTGTTTCTCAAAGTTTTTCGTCTTTGATTGAAAGCGGTTTTGACGAGTTTTTTCAAAAATTCGTAGTCAATATCCGGTAATTGCTCTTTTCGGGTTAAATGGATTACGGCGGATTGAACTTTGGGCGGAGGATTGAACACGGTTTCCGGTACGGTAAACAAATAATCGGTTTCGAAATATATCCGGGTTAAAACGCTTAGAATACCATAGGTTTTGTTGCCGGGAGGAGACACGATACGTTCGGCCACTTCTTTTTGAAACATTCCGGTCATATGGGGTACGAGGTGGCGATTTTCCAGAATTTTAAATAGGATTTGTGAGGAGATGTTGTAGGGGAAATTGCCTATGATTTCGATTTTTTTCTCCTTGAACAAAGCGGACAAATCCAATTTGAGAAAATCCTCTTCGATAATTTGGATACGGGGTTGTCCGGAATATTTGTTTTGCAGATATGCAACCGCTTCGGGATCTTTTTCAATTAAAATAAGTTTTGAGGCTTTTTTGATGAGGAAATCGGTCAGGAAACCGGTGCCGGGTCCCACTTCCAATAGGGGGAATTGTCCGCTTGCTTGACGGGCGATTTTACGTGCGATATTTTTGTCGCGCAGGAAATGTTGACCGAGATGTTTTTTGGGTTTGACCGGCATGTGATTTAATGTTTTCCCGTGCTGCCGAATCCGCCGCTTCCGCGTTGAGTGTCATCGAGTTCATCTACAACTGTCCACCGGGCACGTTCGTGTTTGGCAATCACCATTTGTGCGATACGCATGCCGTCTTCGATAGTAAACGTTTGGTCGGATAAATTGACGGCAATCACTTTGATTTCGCCGCGATAATCGGCATCGATGGTGCCGGGGGCGTTGGCCATGGTAATTCCGTGTTTGAATGCCAAACCGCTTCGTGGACGGATTTGTGCTTCATAACCTTCGGGAAGCGCAATATACAACCCTGTGGGGATGAGTTTGCGTTCCAGAGGTTTCAAAATAACGGGTTCTTCAAGGTTGGCGCGTAAATCCATTCCGGCGGATAAAGGGGTTTGATAACCAGGAAGCGGGTGTTTGGATTTGTTTATGATTTTTATTTCGACCATAGTTGAGCATGTTTTTGGCAAATGTAAGGATTATCGACGTTAAAATTTCAAAATAAAATGTTCTTTTTGTTGTTCGGATCTGAGAAAAGCCAATCCGCAGCAAAACAAATCAATGGTGACATGGAAAACGGGATCGCGAATAATTTCTTCCCATGCTTTTTCCATTTCTTTGTTCCAATGGATATCGTCGAGCACAATAAAACCGGAAGGATTTAAGCGGTTTTTGATTAATTCCACATAATGAAGGGTAGGGGTTTTGCTGTGATTTCCGTCAATGTAGACCAAGTCAAACGTTTGTTCTTTCGATAATTCGGGTAGTAAGTCGTCGAAATTTCCTTCGATAATCCGAACGTTTCGAATACCGGCTTCCTTCAATTTTTTTCGTGTAAACCGTATTAAAGCCGGGGCGCCTTCCAAACTGATTATTTTACCTTCGGGTGCTCCCAAGGCTAATGCCATGGTGCTTTGGCCCAAGTGTGTTCCCAATTCCAGAATGTTATGTGGATTGAAATAGTTGGCTAGCCTGAAAAGCAATCGTTGTTCTTTGAGTGAACTTCCGCTTGCGCGCGCCATTCGACCGATTTTTCTTCGATTTCCCGAGAAAACAATCGATCCGGATCCTAAATCTTTGATTTCCAAATAATTATTATTCTTTATCAAACTTTTTCTATAGATTTTTAGTCGTTCGTATTCGGGATAATCGGTATGATTGCGTAATACATTTTCCATGAAATGAAAAACGAATGGTGAATGAACGGCATAACGTGTTTTGGCATGCCTTCGGTAATTCCAATAAGCAATTGCTTGATGAAAAAAAAAGCGAATCGATTGTTTCACAATTTTTCCACTTTATCCACGCCTTCTATTTGTTTCAGATTGAACATCAAATCTTTGAGTTGAACGGTATTTTCAAGTCGCACTCCGATTTTTCCGTCAAAAATTCCGTTGAAATAATTGAATTCCACATGTTCGAGAGGTATTTTTAAATCGATGGAAATGATTTTGGTGATATCGGCGACAATTCCGGGGCGATCGGGACCGGAGATTTTCAAAAAGACTTTGAATTTTTGTTTGGTTGAATCAATCCAAATGGCGGGAATAATCCGGTGGGCGTAATGTGATTGCAGGTATATGGCATTAGGGCAGGTTTTTTTGTGTACTTTTATGCCTTCATTAATTGTAACAAAACCGAAAATATCATCGCCGGGCAACGGATTGCAACAATTAGCAAGGGTGTATTCCAGTCTTTGTTCTTCGGAACCGAATACAATCATATCGTAATTGACTTCCTCATCTCGAGCGGTATGTTGTTTGGGATTTTTTTCTTTGGGTTTTTCCTTTTTTCCCCAAGAGAGGATTTTTTTGAAGGGATTATTTTGGGCGTTGGCAAAGGATTTGAGATCGGTATTGGTGATTTGCCCCGATCCGATTTTATAGAATAATTCCCGGCTGTTTTTTAGTTTGAAATATTTTTGTAATTGGTTGATAGTCTGTTCGTTGAGTTTTAGTTTTAGGGTGCGTAATTTTCTTGTTAAAATTTCTTTACCCAGGTCGGTTATGTTGTTTTCCTGTTGCCTGAGGAAAGTTCTGATTTTGGATCTTGCGCGTCCGGTAATGGCGATATTAAGCCATGAGTGGCGTGGATGTTGTTGGGCGGAAGTTAAAATTTTCACTACGTCGCCGCTATTGAGCACATAGTTGAGCGGAACGATTCTACCGTTTACTTCGGCGGCACGGGTATGCATTCCCACTTCGGTGTGGATATGAAAAGCGAAATCCAGCACAGTGGCCCCTTTGGGAAGGGAAATGACGTCGCCTTTGGGTGTGAACACGTGAATTTCTTCACTATAGAGGTCAAGCCGTATGTCGTCAATAAAGTCCAGTGCGTTTGATTGGGGATTGCTGAGGATATCCTGCAATTGATTAATCCATTTTTCGATGCCCAATTCTTTGGTTTCGTCTTTGCCTTGTTTGTATTTGTAATGTGCGGCATATCCTTTTTCGGCGATTTCGTTCATTCTTTCGGAACGGATTTGCACTTCCACCCATTTGTTTTCGGGGCCCAGAACGGTGACATGCAGGGCTTGATAACCGGTGGAACGCGGGTTGCGTATCCAATCCCGGATGCGTTGATTGTTATAATTAAAATAATCGGTGATGACGGAAAAAATACCCCATGCGATTTCTTTTTCCATTTCGGGCGGCGCTTCATAGATAACCCGGATAGCGAAAATGTCATAAATTTCGTCAAATTCCACGTTTTTTCGCTTCATTTTCCGGTAAATCGAGTAAATTGATTTGGGACGTCCGAAAATTTCAAATTTGTATCCGTGTTCGATTAAACCTTTTTTGACGATGTTTGTAAATTTTTTGATGTAGGCTTCGCGTTCGGCGCGAGTTTCCGCCAATTTTTTTTTGATATCGAAATATGCTTCGGGATCGATGTAGCGAAGTGACAGGTCTTCCAGTTCGGTTTTGATTTTATAGAGCCCCAAACGATGGGCCAGAGGAGCATAGATGTATAAGGTTTCGGAAGCGATTTTTTCTTGTTTGTGACGGGGCATGCTATCCATGGTGCGCATGTTATGGAGGCGGTCGGCGATTTTAATAAGTACCACCCGGACATCTGCGCTGAGGGTTAATATTAATTTGCGGAAATTTTCGGCCTGCAGGGAAATATCCTGTTCTTTGGGCATACGTTTTATTTTGGTTAATCCGTTAACGATTTCGGCGATTTTTTCACCGAATTCGCGCCGCAGAAAATCCACTGTAATATCCGTATCTTCGATGGTATCATGAAGCAATGCCGCTGCTATGGAAGTGGCACCCAAGCCGATTTCTTCCGCCACGATTTCGGCTACGGCCAACGGATGAAAAATATATGCTTCGCCGGATTTACGGCGTTGAGGCGCATGTGCTTCGCGAGCCACTTCGAAGGCTTTTCGGATGAGTTTGATATCATCTTCACTCGGCTTTTGATAACCGTTTTGAATGATTTTTTTTAAGTAGGCGTCGGTTTGCTTGATTTCCTTTTCCGTATAATATGATTGTTTTTGCATCAAAGATGATTTTTGCTCAGGGACAAACTTTGATTTTTTTGTAAATTTACAAAAAGCAATTCAATGTGGCATAACGAAACTTAATGGAGCAATAAAAAAAAGCAATGCCGCAAGCTTGTTATATCGCTTAAGTGTAAGCTATCTTTGCTAACGAAAATATTTTAATAACCAAATAAAAATTTTATCTATTATGGAAAATGTAAATAAAATGCCACTTTTGGGGGATAAGTTTCCCGAAATCGAAGTGATGACCACGCATGGAAAGATCAAATTGCCCGACTTTTACAAGGGAAAATGGTTTGTTCTGTTTAGCCATCCGGCCGATTTTACGCCGGTTTGCACGACGGAATTTGTCGCGTTTGCCAAGCGTGCCGACGAGTTTTACAAATTGGGTATCGATTTGATCGGTTTGTCGGTGGATCAAGTGTTTTCTCATATCAAATGGGTGGAATGGATTGAAGAAAAAATCGGTCAAAAAATTCCGTTCCCCATTATTGCCGACAGCGCCGAAGGTTTATCCAAAGCTTTGGGAATGATTCATCCCGGAAAGTCGCAAAGCAACACCGTGAGAGCCGTATTTGTGGTGGATCCCGAAGGAAAAATCCGTTTGGTGATTTATTATCCGCAAGAAATCGGTCGTAGTGTGGATGAAATCTTACGTGCCGTGAAAGCCTTGCAGACATCCGACAATTACGGTGTGGCTACGCCCGAAAATTGGCCCAATAATGATTTGATAGGCAGTAATGTTATAATTCCGCCGGCAACGGATATGAAAACCGCATATGAACGGAAAGGACAAGAAAATTGCTTCGATTGGTGGTTCTGCCATAAACCGTTGAATTAATCGCAGGCGATTTCATAGGGTTAAAAAGAAGGCACGAATCGAAATGGGGTTCGTGCCTTCATTTTTTTATACGAATTTAATTGAGTCTATTGTTCTATCAGAAGCTCTTCCATTATAATTTTACCGGCACCGCGGCTCAATTGGAACAACATCAGTGAATCCGACAAGAGGCTGATACCGACATATAAACCGAGTAACCAAGATCCGGCTAAAGGATTAGGGGCGTAATACAGAAAAATTATACCTAAAATAGCACTGATAATGCCGTTAAAGACAGCCCACAATTTGTTTACCGCAGGTTTTAGGCTGAATGCAAGCCAAAAATTCAATACGGCATCGGTGAATAGATACGCCGCCAATATAACGGCTAAGGCAATTACACCGCTAGCGGGATTAAAAATCATGATGAAACCCGTAGCAATCAATAAAATGGTTTTAAACCAGCCCGGGATACTTTTTTTGTTTACTTTGAAGGTATAGTAAGCCGTAAATATCCCCGAGAATACCAAAATCCAGCCGGTAAATACGGCTATCGTTAAACCCGCAAAAGCGGGGAAAAGAATTCCTGCCAGTCCTAAAAGCAGAAAGGCTATGGATAATCTTTTGGTATGTATTATATAGCCTTCATAATGCGTTTTAATTTTCGGATAATTAATCATAACGGTTCAATTTTTTAATTCTTTGTATAGCATGGCAATTTTAATGCCTTTATCAATGAAATATGACATATTTTCATGACTTTTGATTGGAATTAACATTCGGGCTGTCAATATGAAATAATGGCGAGGGTTTGTCATAAAAAAAAATCTTATCTTTGAAAAGAAATTTGGCGTGCCAATAAAAATTTTATAATTTCGAAATAAAAAACTCGGATTAATTGGCTTTATGGAATACACAGAACAGGAATTGAAAGCCGCACTTAAGAAGTATTTCGGTTTTAACAGTTTTCGCGGTTTGCAAGAGCAGGTGATACGGAGCATTTTATCCGGTCATCATACGATGGCCATTATGCCCACGGGAGGCGGAAAATCATTGACATATCAATTGCCTGCATTGATGCAAGACGGATTGGCTATAGTGGTTTCGCCGCTGATTGCGCTTATGAAGAATCAAGTGGATGTGATGCGAGGTATTTCGGAATACAAAGGCATTGCACACGTGCTCAATTCGATGTTGAACAAGGGGGAAGTGCGAGAAGTGCGAAGCGACGTTTTATCCGGCCGCACCAAGTTGCTATACATGGCGCCGGAATCGCTCAATAAAGAAGAAAATATCGAGCTGCTTAGGCAAGCGAAAGTTTCGTTTATTGCCGTGGACGAAGCGCATTGTATTTCGGAATGGGGGCATGATTTCAGACCCGAATACCGGAATTTGCGTCAAATTATCAATAAAATCAATCCCGAAATGCCCGTGATGGCACTTACGGCTACGGCAACCCCCAAAACACAGGACGACATTTTGAAAAATCTTGATATTCAAAACGCCAATGTATTTAAAGATTCTTTCAACCGTCCTAATTTGTTCTATGAAGTCAGGCCCAAAACCAAAGATATCGACAAGGAAATTATAAAATTTATTCACAAACATCCCGGTCAATCGGGGATTATTTATGCGTTGAGCCGAAAGACAGTGGAAGAGTTGGCACAATTGTTACAACTAAACGATATCAAAGCCGTTCCGTATCATGCGGGTTTGAATGCCAAAACACGTGCGGCCAATCAGGATAAGTTTTTGCGAGAAGAAGCGGATGTTGTGGTGGCCACCATTGCATTCGGGATGGGCATTGACAAGCCCGATGTTCGCTACGTGATTCATTACGATATTCCGAAGAGCTTGGAAAGTTATTATCAGGAAACGGGACGTGCGGGGCGTGATGGTGAATTTGCTCATTGTTTGGCTTTTTATTCCTACAAGGATATAGAAAAATTGGAAAAATTCCTTTTTTCCGAAAAATCCAGTTTGGAACGTGAAATCGGGTTGGCATTGCTCAACGAAGTGGTGGCCTATGCCGAAACTTCCATATCGAGGCGGCAATTTTTGTTGGACTATTTCGGAGAACCTTTTGATCCGTCCAAGGATCCCGGCGGTGATATGGACGATAATATGCGCAATCCCAAGCCGAAAATCGAAGCGAAAGAGGATGCGGTGAAAGTATTGCGTTTGCTCATCAATGTGAAGGGGAATTATAAAATCAATGATGTGGTTAAAATTTTTACCGGCACCGAAAATGCCATGATTAAAACGCATCGAGTGCATTTGGTCGAATATTTCGGTACCGGAAAAGAAAAAGAGCCTGGATATTGGCATGCTTTGGTGCGCCACATGTTGATTCATAAGTTGTTATCTAAACAAATAGAGAATTTCGGCGTTTTACAAGTGACTGAAAAGGGCAGGGAATTTGCTCAAAATCCTACGGATTTTTATATCACGGAAAATCATAAGTATAACGAGAACGTGAAAGTTACGCCACCGGTGCAAGCTGGTTCGGCTGCGGATCAAACGCTTTTGCGAATGCTTAAGCAGTTGCGTCGCGATATCGCTCAAAAAAAACAAATCCCTACTTATGTTATTTTTCAGGATGCGTCATTGGAATTCATGGCGATTAAATACCCCGTGAGTATTCAGGAATTAACGCAAATTTACGGCGTGGGCGAAGGTAAAGCGCGCAAATTCGGTGGGCCTTTTGTGGATTTGATCAAAAAATATGTGGAAGAGAACGATATTATTCGTCCCGACGATATTGTGGTTAAATCGTCGCCGAGTCGATCGGCCACCAAAGTTTTTATCATTCAATCCATCGACCGCAAAGTTCCTTTGGAAGATATTATGCATGCCAAGCGAATGACCATGGAAGAATTGCTTAAGGAGATGGAACAATTGGTGTATATGGGAACACGATTGAATATCGATTATATCATAAATGATTTGTTTGACGAAGAACAGATTGAAGAATTAACCGATTATTTTATGGAAGCCGAACGGGATAAAATAAGCGATGCCTTGGAGGAATTCGGCGATGAATATGACGAGGAAGAATTGCGCTTATTCCGGATTAAATTTATTAGCGATATGGGAAATTAAATAATTGTTTGCAGGAATAAATCAGAATAAACCTAAGAATTTTTTCTTTCTTCGTTTTCTTTTGTTCTTTTCCTTTTGTTCTTTGCGCTTGTTACGCATAAGTTTTTTGCGCATTTTTTCATTGCGTTTGCGGGCTTTTTCTCTTGCTTTTTGTTGTTTTTTTCTTCGTTTTTTGACCTTTGGCGAATCCACTTCACCGGGACAATTGGCACCGTCGCCAACAAATTTTTTCCTGAAGTACCAAGTGAATTGCAAAGCGATATAATCGGCCGGTTGAAAAATTTTTCCTTGTTCGTTGTTTGATGTGCCCGAAAAATCCGCCATATAAAAACCTTCATAATAACCCGAAAGATTTGATCGGTAGACAATGGCGGTTTCCCACAATGCCCAAGGAAAACGGTAGTACCATCCGGCTTGAATGTAAAACCCGTATCGAAAACCGGGTTGATTGACGAAGACGGTATTAAAATACTTGTTGTGTTTTCTTGATTCATTAAAACCCATAGAATAGGAAAGGTCAATGCCACCCCCAAGAAATAAAACATAATTTTCGATGAGAAAACTCCGGGCCTCGGGACCTATTTGCAAATGAAAACTTAGCGGCGCATAGTGTGTGCCCGTGATTTGATATAAATCTTTATTTTCATTTGTGGCTTGAGCGGGAATATGCAAACGGTAGGAATAAACGGGCGTTCGTTCTGTCAGCAGGCGAAATTTCATGCCCCAACGGTTGTTCCAATTCCAGTTTAAGCTTAAACCCGCCGAAAACCCCCACATGAGATAAGTGCGACGCATCATATCGAATGTCCGGGGTTGATTTTCATATCCGAAGGGATAAAAATTTCCGCTTAGTGTTATTCCCCAAGGACGGTAAATCCGTGAGAAATTCCAATCTTTTCCCTTAGTGAAATATTGTGCCTGAAGGGATAGACCGATCGCTATAAGAAAAAGGAAAAAATATCGTCGCATGCCGGAAATTTTAATACGTGTAGCGGCAAAAATACGTTTTTTCGTTCACACTTCCCGATTCCCCGATTCCATGGATTTTTTTATGGGTTTATTCAATTTGGCCGAAATTTTCAAAATACGGCGGAAACTATCGATTAAATCGCGGGATTCGTTGAGGATGCTCATATAGAATCCGGAATTTTTGACATCCACTTTGTGTTTCCGGACACGTTCGATTTGCCGGTTGAGTGCTTCGTCAACCATTTTGTCCATTTCGGCGGAAGTTTTGTGGGCCAATTTCAAAGATTGAAAGTCGCGATTGAGATAGGCGTCTTGAACCATCTTCAAATAATCGGAGAAAATGTTTGCAATGGCTTCCAAATCACGGATTTGATCGTCCAATAGCGGACGGTGATTATTGATGACATAATCTTTTGAGGCTTTGGAAATAAAATGAATGGATTGAATAATATCCTGAACGCGATTGAGCAATTTGATATAATTATTTCCTATTTTGGCTTGGCTGTCTTCCAAATGTTGAAGTAAATAATACAGTTGATCACGCAGTTTGTTGGCTTGTTTAAAAAATTTGGTGATGTCTTTATTGACTTGTGTAAGTTTTTGTTCGTCGTATGCTTTCAAGCCTTCCACAATTTGCACGTAATCGTCTTGTAATTCGGCCAATAATTTGCTCAGGCGGTCGAAGGTATGTTCCAATACGTTTTTGACATCATCATTGAGTGCTTGTAGAATATTAAGTACTTCGGTTTGGCTTTCGGCTTCTTCTTCCTTGAATTTGAGATGGTTACGATAAATCAGGTATAAATCGATTAGGAAAACGGGGATGGCGATCCATATGCCCCAAGAAAACATCATGGATGCCAAAAGAGCCGATATGGAAAAAGCGATGAGTGCGGTCATAAACCAGCCGGCAATGACGTTAATCACACCGGCGATACGATAGACGGCGCTTTCGCGACCCCATGCGCGGTCGGCAAGGGATGAACCCATAGCCACCATGAAGGTTACATAAGTGGTGGAAAGAGGCAATTTGCGAGCCGTCCCCAAGGAAATAAGAATAGCGGCGACGATCAAATTGATAGATGCGCGCACCACATCGAAATCCGGGGCGTTTTTATTGACTTTTTTGGCGTTTAGTTGTTCATAAGGAACTTGGAAACGTTTGTCAATCCAGCGTCGCACGTTGACGGGAATAAGCACTTCAAAAGCTTTGTTGATTTCGATGGCGGAACGCACAATTCCGCGAGAAACCAAATTGGAATCGAATTTTTCATCGGTTGCACCTTGTGCCGACAGGTTTAAGGCGGTTTCGGCTACGCGCATAGCTTTTTTGGAAAACCATAAGGTTAAAACCATAATCACTCCGGCGGCAATCAGAAAAAGGGTGGGTGTGGGCACTTTGTCGGCCAGAGCGTTCATCATGAAGGAGTCTGGCGATTGACCGCTTTGCACAAGTAATTGGTAGGCATTGAAACCGGCTATGGGAACACCTACGAAATTTACCAAATCGTTTCCGGCAAATGCCAGTGCCAAGGAAAAAGTTCCGGCTAAAATAATGAGTTTAAATACGTTATATTTCAAAAATTTATTGATGATATAGGCGATAACGGTTCCGGCAATCAAAGTGAGCGAAATGATTTGACGGCTATATTGCTTGATAAAGGGATTAATATCGCCGTAAAAAGGAGTTCCTTTCAAGCCTTTAAGAATAATGAAATAACCGATGGAGGCAAATGCGATTCCGCCGAAAAGGGCTACCGAAATGTTTCGTTTTCGGATATCGTATTGGAATGTAAAAACCAGTCTGGCCAAATATTGAACAATGGTCGCTACGGTAAATGCTACGATAATGGAGAAGAAAATTCCGCCGATAATTGCCAGGGCTTTGCTGCTATTAATATATTCGGCCAAGTCGCTTATGTCTTTTCCGTTGTGTTGACTGATTTTCCACAAGCTAACCGCCACAGCCGATCCGAGTAATTCGAATACGATGGAAACCGTGGTGGAAGTAGGAAGTCCCAAGCGATTGAAGGTATCCAACATAATAATATCCGTTAACATAACTGCGGCGAAAATAATCATGATGTCGTGGAAGGTAAACATCTGCGGATGAAAAATTCCTTTTCGTGCCACTTCCATCATACCGCTAGAAAATATGGCGCCGAAAAATACGCCCAATGCGGCGGTGATTAAAATGGTGCGAAAGGAAAACACTTTGGATCCCAAAGCGGAATTGAGAAAATTGACGGCATCATTGCTCACGCCCACAATCAAATCGAGCACGGCCAGAACGATTAGCATGCCCACAATAATCATATAAATATCCATAAAAATGCGGCTTGGATTTTGATGTTCAAATTTAGCCATAATTTTGTTGATACGGGATTGGAAAGTTTAATTTAAATTTAATTTTTAGCTTAACTTTGTTTTCATGGATTTACGCACGAATAAAGAATTGGATTTGGCTTATCGTTTTTTAGCCGAAACCTCGCGTCATGTTTTTTTAACGGGAAAGGCAGGCACGGGAAAGACTACCTTTCTAAAAAAAATCGTAGCGGAGCTACCCAAGCAAATGGCCGTTGTGGCGCCAACGGGTGTGGCGGCCATTAATGCGGGAGGTATGACCATTCATTCTTTGTTTCAACTTCCCCCGGAACTCTTATTACCCGGCTGGGAGAAGCGGAACCGGGTAAATAAATTTCGATTTTCCAAAGCCAAAAAAGAAATCATCAGGTATTTGGATTTGCTCGTTATTGACGAAATCAGTATGGTGCGCGCCGACGTTTTGGATGCCATCGATGAAATCATGAAACGCTACCGGAGAGACGATCGTCCCTTTGGGGGGGCACAGGTATTAATGATTGGAGATTTGCAACAATTGTCGCCGGTGACACGTGAAAATGAGCGGGATTGGCTAAATCAATTTTATGAAACACCTTATTTTTTCAGCAGTAGTGTTTTTAGCAGGATGCAACCGGTTGTGATTGAATTAAAGGAAGTTTTTCGTCAGGAAAATGCAGAATTTATCGGGATTTTAAATCAAATCCGGGAGGGAAAAATTTCGGATGAAGCATTGAAAAAGCTTAATGAGCGTTATCTGCCGGATTTTGAACCGGAAGAAGGTGAAGGTTTTATCCGCTTGACTACGCACAACCGGAAAGCCGATGCCATAAATTTGAAAAAGCTGAATGATCTGCAAGGTAAAGCGATATGTTACAAAGCGAAAATCGAAGGACGATTTCCTTCCAATGCCTTCCCCACCGACGAAGAATTATGTCTGAAACCGCAAGCGCAAGTAATGTTTGTGCGGAATGATTCTTCCGGCGCCAATCGCTACTATAACGGGAAAATCGGGCGAGTGGTGAACCTTACCGAGGAATATGTGGAAGTGGATACGGGAGATGAGACGGTGGAGGTTACACCGGAGCAATGGGAATACGCCACCTATGAAACAGACCCTGAAACTTTGGAAATTAAACGCAAGGTGGAAGGTGTGTTCCGGCAATTGCCATTGCGGTTGGCATGGGCGATTACGGTGCACAAAAGTCAGGGTTTGACTTTCGATAAAGCCGTTATCGATTTACAATCGGCATTTGCGCACGGGCAGGCTTATGTGGCATTGAGCCGCTGCCGGACATTGGAAGGATTGGTTTTGAAAGCACCGGTCACGGAGGGGCAGTTGATTTATGACATGCGTGTAAATCAATTTAACCGGTTTGTTCGTAGCCTTATGCCGGATGAAAAAACATTGCTAAATGCACGCAAGTTATATTTATTGGAGTGGTTAACGCGTTTGTATGATTATGAAGGGCTCAAGAAAAATTTGCAGAAACTGGTCGATCTTTTATACCAAAATCCTTCGGTTATCCAATCCGACGATAAGGATTTACCGGCCGAGATATTGGAAACGAATTTGAAAGAAATTCTTGATATCTCACGCAAGTTTACGGCTGTCATTAAACGGGAAATAGCGAATATGAAAGACGGTTTTTTCGATAACGCATTCAAACAAAGATTAATTCATTCCGTAGTTTTTTTCGAAACAAAAACAATAGCTGTTCGTGAACGTTTCCTGCGATTTGCTTATGATACGGATAATATGGAATTGGCCAAGCGCCTAGACGAATTGGTGATGGAAATATCGATTGAAATGAAGCGAAAAATTTATTTGATGCAGGGATTACAAAAGGATTTTTCCACGGAATACTATTTACGATTGAAACATTCCTTTGAAGCAATTCGCCGACAAGAAGAAAAGAAAGAGGAAAAACGAAAGACCGCAAAAAAAGTTACTTATCCCGATTTGCTTGAAGCATTACGTTCATTGCGATATGAATTGAGCATTGCCGAAAATGTTCCGCCTTACAGGATTTTTACGCAGGAGACTTTATACGAATTGGCCGAACGCATGCCGGTGACCTTGAAACAGCTCAAAAAAATTCAAGGAATCGGCAAGGCGAGAATGCAAAATTACGGTGAAGAAATTATTGAAACAATCAAAGCATATTGCATTGCCAACGAAATTTCCATGCATGAGGATGAAAAACCTAAATTGAGTTCGAAAGAAATCAGTTTGCAAATGTATTCGGAAGGAAAAAATCCGGAAGAAATAGCTGCGGAACGGGAGTTGACCAAGGAAACGGTAATCGGGCATTTGTTGAATTTTATAGCGAATAACCGAGTAAAAATAGCGGATTTGATAGATACTGAAAAGTTGAAGGAAATATTAAAACTTATTGAAAATCATGGGGATGAAAGCTTAAGCCTTTTAAAAGAAAAAGGCGGCGACCGCTTTTCTTATACCGAATTGCGAATTGCCAGGGCTTATTACCGAACGAACTATAAGAAAAAGTAATAAATTTATGCTGTTTTAAATTTTCATATTATGGAAGAACAAAAGAAACAATCATATCGAAGTATAAAAGTAGCCGTAGGGACGGGGCGTCCGGGAACACGAATAGCGGAACATGCCGGAAAGACGCGATTTTTCAAGGTTTTCGAGATAGAAGAAACCGCTGACGGTTTGCGCATGAAAAAGACCGAAATGATTACATTGGACGAAGGCCAAACATTGCATGATGTGTTGCACCGGAATCCTATTGATTTTAGCGGACATCCTTTGGAAGATGCGGAAATTATTCTTACACGAAGCATAGGGATGGGGGCCGTTCAAAAGTTATATATGCTGGGGAAAAGAGCCTATATGATTGCGGAAAAAAATCCCGAAGATGCCATTGAAAAACTTATGGCAGGCACGTTAAAAGCTTTGGATCCTTCGCAACATCACCATCACCACCATGAGCATCATCATCAAGACAAAAATGAACACGAAGATTGAGTATAAGAGTGTGATTAAAGATTTTTATTTCGTTTAGCCAGAATATCCAAAATATACGCCAGTTGTTCGTCGCGAGTCATCCGGCTGTTGTCCAAAATGATAGCGTCGGGAGCTTGAATGAGAGGCGAAGCTTCGCGAGTCGTATCGATTTGATCGCGTTGACGTAGGTTATTTAAAACTTCTTCTAAAGGAATTTCAATGCCTTTTTGTTTCAGTTCTTCCCAACGCCGGCGGGCCCGTATTTCGGGCGATGCAGTCATAAAAATTTTCAATTCGGCATCGGGCATAACAACTGTTCCGATATCGCGACCGTCCATAACGTAGCCTTTTCCTTCCGCCATGGCTTGTTGCAATGCGACGAGTTTTTTGCGCACTTGAGGAATTTCGGCAATAAGACTGACATATTCCGATACGGGCATTCGACGAATTTCGTTTTCCACCTTTTCGTCATTGAGGAAAGTTTCGGCTTGGCCGGTGGTGTTGTTAAACCGGAAATCGATTTTAATTTTATCCAAAGCTTTGAGCAAGGGTTCGATGCGTATTTTTCCGTCACGAATCAAATCGTTTCGCAGGGCAAATAAAGTAACGGCACGATACATGGCACCCGTGTCGATGTAAATATAACCGAGTTTTTGAGCTAAAGCTTTGGCTAGAGTGCTTTTCCCGGTGGACGAATAGCCGTCGATGGCGATATTAATTTTTTTGTTTTGCATTCAAGAAAATATTTAATCCGATTAAATGAGTATTTCCGGCAAAATGATATTGACCGTAGCCGTAGTGCAGCGCGAATCTATTGAGGCGAATTCCCAAACCCGCCGAAAATCCCGATGAGAAATTGATATCTTTTAGTCCGAGTTCGGCGGCACGTCGAAAATTAAATCCCAGTCGTAAGTTGAGGCGTTTTCGTGGAAAAATTTCCACGCCGGTGATGATATGGCGGAAAATATGATGAATAATCGTTATGTTTTCATGTTGAATATTCCCATTGGGATCGGTTTGATCACGTGCGGTATTGATAAAGGCGATTCGTGGTTTTTGGAGGTTTTCGAGGGTTATGTATAGACGAATCGGGGCATGTTCCAACAATTTGGCATAGGTCAGATCGATTTCAAAGGGCAGCGCTTCCCGGGTTCCGTTGTAGGTGGTGATTTGTCTTCCTGCATTGCGAAAAACCAGCGCCACTTCATTACCGTTATGACGGTAGGAAATGCCGAGATCGAAGGCGATTCCCTCGGATCGGTATGAAGCCAAAACGGAGTGAATCCATTTGAGGTTTAATCCGGCTGACCAACGTTCATTGAAGCGATAGGCATATCCCGCATACAAAGCGCTTTCGGAAGCGGTAAAAGTGCCTGTCTTTTCGCCGGTATCATCGGCGGCGATAAATTTTCCGTAATTCAAATAGTGTATTCCGGCGAACAGATAACCGGTTTCGGGCAAATGAAAAACATAACCTGCTTGGCCGTAGTTGATGTCGGTGAGATGGTTTGCATAATTTAAACCTATGATACCGTTTTGTGTGCTGTCGATAAGCGCAGGATTACCGAAGTTTTGCATAATATCATATCCTGTGGAAACAAATTGTTTCCCGCCGAGGGAGGTTTGAAAAGCCGATGGACTAAGACTTAAAAAACGGTATGTGGCTGTGCCGCCAATTTGTGCTTGAATGGTTAGCGTGAATAAAAAAGAAGTGAACAACCGGGCGGTTTTTTTCATGCGGTAAGATTATCTGCTGAAATTATATCGCCAAAAATACAAAATTATTGTTTGGGCGGTTTATAAATTGCTTTTCCCGACAAAACGTTTAATTGAATATCCAATCCGTCACTTTCGGCAAATGAAAACCAGTTGATCCAGTCGCCCAGGTTAATATAACGACTTTTGCGGTTCGACAAAGGATAATCAACGGCATGATGTCGATGGCCGAAAATAAAAAAATCGTAATGTTTGTTTTGTAAAATGGCTTCGGAAAAAAGCATTAAATATTCTTTGTCGGGGCCGCGAAAACGAGTTACCTGACGGGGCGTTGAAGCACGGCTGCGGTGCGAGAAAAACGAAGCCAATGGAATACCTATATCGGGATGTAACCAACGATAAAGCCATTGGGAAACCGGGTTTCGAAAAATTTTCTTAAGGAATTTGTAAGAATGGTCACCGGGGCCTAATCCGTCGCCATGAGCAACGAAAATTTTCAATTGATTGAGTGTTAAATCCACGGCATCGGAGTGAATTTGCATGCCGATTTCTTGCCGGAAGTAATCTTTGAGCCACATATCATGATTGCCGAAAAAATAATGAATGCCAATACCTTTGTCGGCCATTCGGGCTAATTTCCCCAAAATCCGGGTAAAATATTTGGGAACGGTGTGTCGATAATCAAACCAAAAATCAAAGATATCACCGACCAAAAACAGGGCAAAAACGTTGTTTTCGATTTTGTCGAGCCATTCCACGATTTTTTTCTCGCGAAGGCGGCTTTGTTCGGCATCGGGCCAACCGAGGTGCCAGTCGGAGAGAAAATAGATTTTTTTTCTTTCGGGAAGATTGATATTGACCTTATCCGTTTTGATCATCGGCGTACCATTCGGCATAAGAAGTGCCTGTTTCGTATAATTTTAATGAAAAAAGTTTGACATTTTCGGGTAAATTTTCGCGAATGCGCGAAGCAATATCCAGAAGCATCATTTCACCGGTCGGCTGGAAATCCACCAATAGAATCCGGTGACCTTTTTCCCGTAAATAATCGCCTGTTTCCCGATATCCGCCGTTACGATTCAATAGCAATGCGTGATCATAAATATCCACAACATGTTCTTTAACAATCTTTTTTAAATCGCCGAAGTCAATTACCATTCCGAATTTAACATGGGCCGGATCGTCGATGGGATGGCCTTGTACAGTAACTTCCAATCGATAGCTGTGGCCGTGAACATGGCGACATTTTCCGTCGTATCCGGCAAGCGCGTGTCCTGTTTCAAAATGAAAAATTTTAGTTAGCCTTATGACCGGTTTCTTCGTCTTCTTCATCGGGAACGTATTTTTTTTCCAGAAATTTGAGCACGACAAATGTGATAACAAAGCCTAAAATAACAGGCAATAATGCCGTAAACCAATAGGCTAGATGATATGTCCAATTTTTTTCCATGCAAGTGCAAATATAGTTTTTTTTGACTCGCTATGAAATTACTATACGGCAAAAAAAAATTTGAAGCGAACAAATGATTGCGCAGGATTGATGGAGAATGGTGTATGAAAAAAAGTTATGAGAATGATAAAAAACCGAGAGGATAAATCGTGTTGGAAATACTTTTTTTAGTGGTTGGAAAATGGTAATTTTGCACGTCATAAAAATTTCATGAATGAAGATTTCATACAATTGGCTCAGGGATTACATTGAAACGGATAAACCGGCGGAAGAAGTGGCGTCGATTTTGACCGGGACCGGTCTGGAAGTGGAAAAAATTTCGGATTTTCAACCGGTAAAAAGCGATTTGGAGGGAATTGTTGTAGGTGAAGTGTTGGAGGTGAAAAAACATCCCAATGCGGATAAATTGTCGTTGACATTGGTGGATTTGGGGCAAGGCGAACCGGTGCAAATCGTATGCGGGGCGCCTAATGTAGCTAAAGGTCAAAAAGTGCCGGTGGCTACAATCGGAACCAGGTTGGTTACGTTCGGCGGAGAGGAGATCAAGCTGAAAAAGGGTAAAATTCGCGGCGAGTTGAGTATGGGAATGATTTTAGCCGAAGACGAAATCGGCTTGAGTAATAATCACGACGGAATTATGGTATTGGACGAAGATGCGCCCGTAGGAAAATCGATTAAGGAAGTGCTTAATTTGCCGCAAGATAAAATATTTGAAATCGGACTTACGCCCAATCGTGCCGATGCGATGAGTCACTTTGGCGTAGCAAGGGATTTACATGCCAAGTTAAATTTTGAAGGGGAAAAAGTTAGGTTTTCGCCCAGGAGTGTGGGAAAATTTACACCCGACAACCGCGTGCAACCGGTTCAAATAGAAATCCGAGACAAAAAACATTGTGCCCGTTATACGGGATTGGTTATCAGGAATGTGAAAGTGGAAGAAAGTCCCGATTGGCTAAAACACCGTTTGCTAAGTATCGGATTAATTCCGCGCAATAATATTGTGGATATAACCAATTATGTAATGCACGATATCGGTCAACCGATGCATGCTTTTGATTTGAGCAAAATAAAAGGAAACAAAATTATCGTCAGAACGGCAAAAGAAGGAGAGAAAATCATTGCATTGGATGATAAGGAATATACATTATCGAGCGAAAATTTGGTGATAGCCAATAAAGAAGAACCGATGGCCATTGCCGGGGTGATAGGCGGAAAAGATTCGGCTATAAATGCAAATACCACGGATATTTTGTTGGAAAGCGCATATTTCGATCCGGTTTCGGTAAGGAAAACCGCAAAAAAATTGGGGATTGCTACGGATTCCTCTTTCAGGTTCGAGCGTGGAATCGATCCCGAGTTAAGCGAATTTGCTATTAAATATGCTGCCTTGTTGATCAAGCAAGTTTTGCCTGATGTCATAATCACCGAACCTACTCTTGAAGTTGCCGAACATTTTCAACCCGTAACCCTTTCTTTGTCGTATGACTATTTGAATCAAATGATAGGAGAAAATATTCCCGTTGAAAAAATTAAGGAAATATTGGCATTGCTCGATTTTCAAATTATTTCGTCCAACGAAGAAAATTTAGCGGTTCAAATTCCGTTATACCGTGTGGATGTAACTCGTCCGGCCGACGTGGTTGAAGAAATTTTAAGGATTTACGGATATGATACTGTGCCTGTTTCGGAAAAAATGCATTTTACCATAGCGCATGAAGATGCCATTACGCCCTTGAAAGTGGAAAATGAGATTTCGGGCATTTTGACCCATAGCGGATTTCATGAAACCATGTCCGTTTCGATGATTTCCGCCAAACAATTTGAACTATTGAAATCCACCGATCGAACAAAAGCGGTGGAATTGCTCAATCCGGTCAGCGCCGATTATGCTTTTATGCGACAAAGTTTGCTCGGTTCGGCTTTGCAGAATATTCAATACAATGTCAACCGTCAACGGGAAGATCTGCAATTATTCGAATTCGGCAAAATTTATTATAAGGAAAATGAAAATTATATTGAAAAATGGCGTTTGGCAATGGTTCAAACGGGTAATTTACTACCCGAAAATTGGATTGAGAATTCCCGTAAAGGCGGATTTTTTCATTTGAAGGGGCAATTGGAAAAGATTTTTCAACGTTGGGGCATAAATTATAAGGAAAAAGCTTATGTACATTCCGATTTAAGCGATTCGGTCGCTTTTGTGCTAAATAATAAGATTTTGGCGATAGCGGGTTTTGTGAGACCGTCCTTGGTTCGTGCTTATGATATTAAGAAGCCGGTTTATTATGCGGAAATCGATATGGATTTATTGATAGAAATCATCCGCAAACAAAAGCCGGGAAAAATCAAACCGATTCCTAAATTCCCTTCGATTCGTCGTGATTTGGCATTGGTGGTGGATGATCATGTTTCTTATGCACAATTGTATGAATTGGCGGTTAAGACCGAAAAAAAATTGTTGGAATCCGTCAATTTATTTGATGTTTACGAAGGAGAAAAAATCGGTGAAGGCAAAAAATCTTATGCCCTGTCATTGGTTTTTCGATCGACCGATAAAACATTGAATGACAAGCAGGTAGATAAAATAATGAAACGTTTGCTTAAAGTTTTTGAAAGCGAAACGGGTGCAAGTCTGCGTTCGTAATATTTTAAAGGAAAACAATATAGGGGAGGTCGAATATAAGGCTTCCCTTTTTTTGTTTAATTTAGAGCAAGATTTTGTGAGGGCATGGTGAAAGAACAATTTTTAGCACAAATGCAAAAACGTGATCCGGAACGAGTTAAAAAATATTTGGCGGCGGTTTCCGGAGGTATGGACAGTATTGTATTGGCTCATTTGTTATATGTCAACGGATTCCATTTTGCCATGGTGCATTGCAATTTCGGTTTGCGCGGGGCGCATAGTGATGCGGATAGAAAGTTTGTGGAAGAATTATCCGCTTCATGGAACGTTCCGTTATACGCAAAGAACTGTCCGGTATCCGAAGGCGAAAATGTGCAAGTGAAAGCACGTGAATTGCGCTATGCATTTTTTGAAAAAATTCGCCGAAAATATGCTTATGATTATATCTTAACCGCTCACCATGCCGACGATCAATTGGAAACCTTTATGATTAACCTGATGCGCGGAACCGGATTGGATGGATTAGCGGGTATTGAAGACAGCGCTTTTATTTTGCGTCCGCTTAAGGAAATTTTTCGTTCGGAATTGGAAAATTATGCACATAACCACGGGTTGAAATGGCGCGAAGATCAATCCAATGCCACTGATAAATATTTACGAAACAGAATACGCCACCGTTTGCTTCCGTTGATGGAAGAAATGCGACCGGGATTTAAATCCAATGCATTGAGAACCATGCATTTGCTTAAAGCGGAAAAGGCGGTTAGTCGCGATTGGTATGAGCGAATTTATGAACGAGTGAAAAAAGAAAATCATTTCCGGTGGATTGATCGCCGTGATTTGCCTAATGGTGAAAAAAAACGCGTGTTTTTATGGCGATGGTTGAAGGGATACGGATTTTCGGATGCCGATTTAATGGCAAGGTTTCCGGATTTGGAACCGGGGAAAAGAATGGAAAGTTCCACGCATGTTTTATATGCGACAAAAGACAGAATCTATCTGTATCCCAAAGATCAAGGAAATTGCGAAGAACTGATTTTCGAGTCGTTGGAAGAACTGGCCGGTTTTGATGAATGGGAAGTGCGTCAATTGGATAAAATCCCTGAACACTACCGAACCGCCCGCTCCGACGAAGCCTATTTGGATGCGGCAAAATTTAAGCCGCCTTATGTGTTACGACCATGGCAACCGGGCGATAGGTTCGTTCCATTAGGTATGAAAGGATCTAAAAAAATAAGCGACTTCCTGACCGATATACAGTATCCGCCGCCGTTAAGAAAAGGAGTTAAGGTTTTGATTGTACAAGGAAGAATCGCTTGGATACCCGGTTTGCGATTATCGGATGAAATGAAAATTACCGAAGAAACCGGTCGAGTAGTTTATATCAGGCTTCGAAAAAAATAAAAAATCCCGCCGTATTAGGGCGGGAATTTTTGTAGCGAGGGCGGGAATTGAACCCGCGACCTCCGGGTTATGAATCCGACGCTCTAACCACCTGAGCTACCTCGCCAAAAATGCGACGCAAATATATAGAAAAATAAACTATTGGCCAAACAGGAAATTATTCGGTCAATTCACCCCTCAAGGAACGTTCAAAGGCGGATCGGAAGGCGCTGTCCGACAGTTTTTTACCAAGCAAATATGACATCTTAGCCAAGGCGGCTTCAACGGTTAAATCCTTGCCTGAAATTACACCGGCGTCTTTCAAGTGTTTGCCCGTGGCATAATGCGAAGGAAAAACGCTACCTTCCAAACACTGGGTTACGTTGACGATTTTGATTCCTTTTTGAACGGCTTCCGATAACTTGTCATCCAACCATTTTTCCATAGGAGCATTGCCGCTTCCGTATGTTTCGAGTATAATACCTTCCAAGCCGGGGTATGAAAAAATCAAATCGAAATATGCGGGCTTCATGCCGGGAAACACTTTCAGAATGATAATATTTTCGGAGATATTTTCAAAAATATGGAACAATTCGTTTCTATACGGTAGAATGCGTTCGGGATAAAATTCGATTTGCACACCTGCTTCAGCCAAGACCGGGTAGTTGGGCGAAGCAAAGGCATTGAAATGTTCAGAGCTGATTTTTACGGTGCGATTTCCGCGCATGAGTTTATATTCAAAGTAAATACACACTTCGGGGACGGCAGGTTTTCCGTTCATTTTTGAACCGGCAATTTCCAATGAAGTGATAATATTTTCTTTGGCATCGGTACGTAAATCGCCAACGGGCAATTGTGAACCGGTGAAAATGACGGGTTTGCTTAAATTTTCCAACATAAAACTCAATGCCGAAGCCGTATAAGCCATGGTGTCGGTTCCGTGTAAGATGACAAATCCGGTGTAATATTCGTAGTTTTCCAAAATGATTCGTGCAATTTTTTTCCAATGTTCAGGTTTAATGTTTGAAGAATCCAAGGGTTCGGGAAAGGTCACGAATTCAATGGGATAGGGGAGTAGTTTCAGTTCGGGAATATGTTCCAATAACCGGTTAAAGTCGAAAGGAGCAAGTGTGCCGTCCGCTTGGCGATGCATACCGATGGTTCCGCCGGTATATATCAATAATAATTTTTCATTCATACGGATTTGTTTTGCAAGGAGAATCGCGTCATATTCACTAATTCAATGAGACGGTTTCGGATTTCCTCGGTTTGTAGGTTAAGCAATCGTTTAATGCCGAAATCTTCAACGCAAAAAGAAGCCAGATTGGCGCCACAAATAACGGCATTTTTCATGGCTTCGAAATCTATGCATTCGTAGCGGCTCAAATGACCGATAAAACCGCCGGCATAAGAATCGCCGGCGCCGGTCGGATCATAAACACGCTTGACCGGGTATGCTGGCGCCGAAAAAAATCCGTCAGGTGTAAAAAGCATGGAACCGTATTCGCCTTGCTTAATAATCACATGGGAAGGACCTAATCGGCGCACTGCACTGACAGCTTCATGCAAAAAATATTCACCGGTTAATTGACGAATTTCTTCTTCGTTAACCAAAAGCAAATCGATTTTTTTCAGCACTTTCAACAATTCTTCATAAGCATTTTCCATCCAATAATTCATGGTATCGAGCATAATCAACGCAGGTCGCTTTTCGATTTGATTTAAAATTTCCAATTGGATGGCCGGATGCAAATTTCCCAATGCAATCAAATCGGAGTTGCGATGAGCGGGCGGAACATGGGGTTTGAATTCTTTCAACGCATTTACTTGGGTTACCAATGTATCCCGCCGGTTCATGTTTTCGTAGTAATAACCTTTCCAATAGAAGGTTTTTTCGACCGGATGAATTTCAATCCCTTCGATATTAATGTTTCGCTTTTCGAATTCCTTTAAGTAGGAAAGGGGAAAATCATGTCCGACGATGGAAATCATGCCCAAATCCGCATTGAAATGGGCGGCGGCAAGGGCTAGGTAGGTAGCCGAACCTCCGGCTTGTTTGCCGGAATATCCCATGGGGGTTGTTACTTCGTCGAAGGCGATGGTGCCTGCAACCAGTATTTTTTTCATAATTCCGATTAAAAATCAAAAATACAGCGGCTTGATTAAATTTCAAAATTGAACTTCGAGGTATCAACCTTTTAAAGGTAATCCGTGTTGCCCGGAGCGGTATTTTCCTTACCTTTACGTTATGAAAATAAAGGTGATTTTTGTTGGAAAAAGTGAAAATGATATCCGGGGGATGACGGATAAATTTTGGCAAAGAATCCGTAGCATGCAAAACATAGAAATCATTGAAATCACCCATAAAGCCAATAGAAATCAAAATACGGACCAACGAAAAACGGAAGAAGGAAAAAAGATTTTGGCGCAGATTTCACCGAATGATTTTGTGATTTTGTTGGATGAAAAAGGAAAGATGTTCAGCTCAAAGGAATGGGCGAAAGATTTGGAAAAAAAACGGATTTATTTAAACAAAAGGCTTGTTTTTGTGGTGGGCGGTCCTTATGGTTTTTCGGATGAAATTTATAAGCGTGCCGATGAAAAATTATCACTATCCCCTATGACTTTTTCGCACCAATTAATTCGTGTTATATTTGCAGAACAATTATATCGTGTATTGAGTATTATTTATGGAAAACCGTATCATAACGAATAAAATCGACGAAGCAAAACGCTTGATGTTTCCACGGTTGAAGGATTATTTTATTATTTTTTTTATTTTCTTGTCGCTTACATTTTTGGTGTCCGTAATAGTATTGATGATTTATTTTTTTCGCCACGATATTAAAAGTTTTTCGAATGTGGATTTCGGAGCCATTTTAAAATATCTTATTCAATATACTTATATCATTCCCATGGTTTTGACTATCGTGCTGACGCTTGTGTTATATGGAATTCGACCTATTCAAAACATCCGGCCCGTATATGTGAGATATTTGCCTTTGATTATATTATTACAATTTTTATTGATGATTGTCTTGGACGGTATTATGCGGATAATTCCCGGTTCCGGCGGAAACTTGGAACGTTTGTTGAAAGATTTGGTTAAGCAACATTTCGCGATGACATTTTTTGTATTGGCCGTTGCCGCACCGGTATTGGAAGAATTTTTGTTTCGCGGAATCATTTTAAAATTTTTACTTAGGAAAACGGGCCCTTGGCATGCCATAACCGTATCGGCATTTGTATTTGCGGTTTTTCATCTGAATCTTTGGCAGGGTATCGGTGCATTTTTAATGGGTATTTATTTCGGCTATTTATACTGGAAAACCGGTAGTTTGTTTTATCCGGTTTTACTTCATTTTGTCAATAATGCTACGGCAGTTTTAATAATGGCCTATAAACCGGAAGCGAGCGAAAATTTTTCCTATTTGGCAGGTATTGAAAGCGATGCGGGAAGTGCGATTTTTTACGGTGCGGCTGCTATTTTATTTTCGATATTGTTTATTTTTTTGGACAAATGGTTATCGAACTCGGTCAAAAAAATATTATACTTAGCTTCGAATAATCCACATAAATATGAGGAAATCCATGCTATTTTACCGCCGAAATATGAATTGAAAAAATTATCGGAGCTTGATAAAAGTTTTTCTTTAAAAGAAACGGGCAAAACATTGAGTGATAATTCATTGCAGAAAGCATTTCAGATAGCGAGTCGGTTCGGCGTGGATGTTATTTCGGACGATACCGGATTGGAAGTGGAGGCATTAAATTATGCGCCGGGGGTTTATAGTGCACGTTATGCCGGCGCTAATGCCAATGCCGAGGCAAATCGAAAAAAACTCTTGGATGCACTCGCCGGACAAGATAACCGAAGGGCAAGATTCAGAACGGTTTTAACCCTGATAAATGGTAATGATTGGCGGCAATTTGAAGGAAAAATCGAAGGAAGAATAACCGAAATGGAAAGGGGAGAGGGCGGTTTCGGTTATGACAGTATTTTTACACCCGAAGGATTTAATGAAACTTTTGCACAAATGCCGGCCGGTGAAAAAAACCGTATCAGCCACAGGGCGCGGGCTTTGGAAAAAATGATTGCATATTTAAAAGGAAATGAACCACAATTCAACGGATAAAAACCTGTCTATCCTTCATCTTATCGATACATTGCATCCGGGCGGAGCGGAAACATTGGCCGTTAATATCACCAATTCACTGAATCGCAATGGAGTGGATGCCTATTTGATTTCCACAAGGGCACAGGGCATTTTACTTGAAAAAATCACCCGGCCGGATAAATATTTTTTCCTCAACAAAAAATCCACTTTCGACCTGCATGCTTTCCGTCAATTAAATCGTTTTATCAAGCAAAACCGAATCCGCATCATTCATGCCCACACCAACTCGTATTTTATGGCTTCGATTATGAAAATATTTCGCCCTTCCCTCAAGGTGGTGTGGCATAACCATACGGGAAAAAATACGGAATTAAGCGGAAAAAAATTAAAAACCCTTCAATACTTTTCACGTTACTTCGACGGCATTGTGCATGTGAATAAGGAATTGTTGAATTGGGGAAATCAAAAGTTCGAACTGAAGCATCAAATCCTTTTGGCGCATTTTCCTTTATTAAAATTTTCGGAAAATAATCCTTATCAAAACTTCCCGCAAGGAAAACGCATCGTGCATGTGGCCGGCTGGCGCCCGGTAAAAGACCACCCGACATTATTAAGGGCTTTTAAAAAAATTTCGGAAAAACATCCCGATGCCTCTTTGCATTTGATTGGGCCGGCTTACGGCGATGCATACGAAAAAAATGTGCGGCAATTAATTAAGGACCTCGAATTGGAAAAATCGGTTTATTGTCACGGCACACAAACCGCCATCGGCGATTGGCTCAAAGGGGCGGATATCGGCGTGTTGTCTTCCCAATCCGAAGGATTGCCCGTGTCGCTTTTGGAATACGGCATGGCGGGCTTGCCGGTGGTGTCTACGGCGGTGGGCGAAATTCCGGCGGTATTGGAACACGGCAAATACGGAATATTAGTCCCGCCCGGCGATGCGGAAGCATTTGCCCGAGCTATGGCTTATTGGTTGGAACATCCCGCCGGGGCCCGAATGACCGGTGAAAATTTTCGGTTACATGTCCGAATAAATTATTCCGAAGATGCTTTTCTTACACAATTAATCGACTTATACCATGAAATCCTCGATGTATAAATCGAAAATTCTTTATTTCGGAAACGATCTGAGCAAACGAACGGGATACGTAACCGCCATGGATATCTTGGCCGAAAAATTACAAGCCGAGGGCATCGAATTATATCGTTCGTCAAACAAAAGAAATCGCTGGATTAGAATGGTCGATATGATAAAGGTTTTTTTTCTGCACGCCATTCCGTCAGATTATATTCTTATTGATACCTTTAGCACGGTTAATTTTTGGTATGCTTTTGCGATTTCGCAACTCGCAAGAATGTTTCGAAAAAAATACATTCCCATTTTACACGGCGGCAATTTACCACGCCGTTTGGATAGAAATCCCCACCTCAGCCGGATGATTTTTAAAAACAGTTATGCCAATGTGGCGCCGTCCGGATACCTGAAACACGAATTCGAAAAACGCGGCTACCGCACGGAATTCATTCCCAACATTCTGGACATCTCGCAATATCCCTACAAAGAACGCCATCCGGTGCGTCCGCGCTTGCTCTACGTCCGCGCTTTTGCCAAGCATTATAATCCCGGTTTGGCGGTGGAAGTGTTGAAAAAACTGAAACAAAAATATCCCGAAGCGCAACTGTGCATGGTAGGCCCCGACAAGGACGGAACGCTGGCACGGGTAAAACAGTTAACCGCGCACTACGGTCTTTCGGACAGCGTCCTGTTTACGGGCGTATTGCCCAAGCCCGAATGGCATAAATTGTCGGAAGATTACGATATTTTTATCAACACCACCAATGTGGACAACACACCCGTAAGCGTAATGGAAGCCATGGCCTTGGGTTTGCCGGTTGTCTCCACCAACGCGGGCGGTTTGCCCTATTTGATTGAAAACGGCAAAGACGGTATTTTGGTGGAGCCTAATAATCCCGATGCATTCGCAACGGCCGTTGAAGCGCTTATTGAAAATCCCGCCAAAGCCGTATCTTTGTCACATAACGCCCGTCGCAAAGCCGAAAGCTTCGACTGGAATGAAGTGCGGGAGAAGTGGATGAATTTATTGAAATAAGATCACATGGTTTGGTTTCACAAATACATTTTTTTGCTGGGTGAACGTTTACGCAATCCGTCCCTGCGCCGGTATTATCGTTTTTTGAAAGAAAGCGAAAATTGGAATCGCGAAAAATTGGAAAAATTTCAATGGGAACGATTAAAGAAAATACTCCGGTATGCCTACGAGCATTCGCCTTATTACCGCCGTAAATGGCAAGAAGCAGGCATCACCCCCGGCGATATACAATCCCCCGATGATCTAAAAAAAATTCCCATTATTACTAAAAAGGAATTAATCCGGTATAACAACGAAATTCATTCCGACGAAAATTTTAAACGCAAATTCTTTTCGGTTACATCCGGCACCACAGGCGAATCCCTGAGTTTTTGGAAGGACGAAAACGCCGACAGTTGGAACCGTGCCGCCATTTTTCGCGGCTATGCTTGGTATGGCGTAAAACCCTGGGAGTTTAACGGATATTTCTGGGGCTTCGATTTTTCGTTTTGGAAAAAAATCAAAACACGTATTGCCGATTGGCTGGTAAATCGTTACCGTTTGTTTACTTATCACGAAAAGGAATTTAAAAAATTTGTGCATAAAATTAGAAAGGCTTCATACGTAGAAGGTTATTCATCCGCTATATACCAAACCGCCAAACTCATCAATGAACGACATTTGCCTAAGCCCGAAAAAATCAAGATGGTCAAGGGCACTTCCGAAAAAATTTATCCTCATTATCAAGACGAAGTCCGGAAAGCTTTCGGTCGCAAAATGATAGGCGAATACGGCGCCGCCGAATCGGGATTGATAGCCTTTGAATGCCCCGAAGGAAATCTGCATATCCGAATGGAAGGCGTCGTAGTGGAAACGGAAAACGATGAAATCATTGTAACCAACCTGATGATGCGTTCGTTTCCTGTAATTCGCTATAAATTGGGAGATTATGTCCGGCTTAAACCCAAGGATTTCAGATGCGCGTGCGGGATGGAACATCCCGTTATCGAAGAAATTACGGGGCGTGTGGGCCAAAACGTTTACGGAAAAAATGAAATTTACCCGAGTTTTTATTTCTATTATGTTTTTAAAAATCTCAAACGTAATACGGGACTTCAATTGGGCTATCAAGTTGTTCAAAAAGAAAAAGGACATTTAATATTCCATATCATGCAAAAACTTTCCGGCGAACAAGAGCGATGGTTAAGGACGGAAATCGAAAAATTATTCGGAGATGACATGACTTATGAAATCATTATCAAAAAAGATTTAATTTCCATGGGAAGAAACAAAAAATTCAAAGATTTTATTTCTTATGTCAAATAAACCCGAAGTAAGCATTATCACGCCCAATTACAATACGGCACGCTTTATAGGTGAAACCATTGAAAGCGTGTTGGCGCAAACCTTTCCCGATTGGGAAATGATTATCGTGGATGATGCTTCAACGGACGATTCGCCGGAAATTCTTCAATCTTTTGCGGAAAAAGACCCACGCATTAAACCCGTTTTCTTGGATAAAAACCGCGGTCAAGGACATGCCAGAAACCTAGCCACCGATTTGGCGCAAGGACGTTTTTTGGGTTTCTTGGACAGCGATGATATTTGGCATCCCGAAAAATTGGAAAGGCATTTGGCTTTTATGAAGGACCGTAACGCGGTCTTTTCGCACACTTCTTACGGTTTTATTGATGAAGAAGGCAATTCCATATTAAAGGATTTCCATGTTTCCCGTAAACCGGTTACTTACAGGGGGCTTTTGAAAAGAACAGAAATAAGTTGTCTTACGGCCATGTATGATCAATCCAAAATAGGAAAATTTTACATGCCCGATCTACGCCGAAAACAAGATTACGGATTATGGCTTTCCATTCTCAAAGCCGGATATGTTTCGCTTCCATTGGACGAAGTATTGGCATGGTACCGCCAACGAAAAAATTCCACCACCGGAAATAAAAAGAAACTTATTCGGGAACACTATCGTTTCTTGCGAGACATTGAACATTTATCGCCTCCCGAAGCCTTGTATTATACCTTTCGTTGGGGATGGAACGGATTGAAGAAATATTACTTGAATCGATTCAAATAGTTTTTTTTATATTTGATTTAGTTAAAATCAGAAATTATGGCTCAATACATTAAATTTTATAATAATTCCGCCCCGGATCCGGTTCGTGTGGCGCAAGCTGTTGATTTATTGCGCGACGGCGGAATCGTGATTTATCCCACCGACACGGTTTACGGAATGGGTGCGGCTATCAACCGTCCCAAAGCCATCGAGAAATTGGCGCGTCTCAAAGGAATCAAACCCGAAAACGCCCGTTTTACATTGCTATTTCACAGCCTGAGTCAAATGTCGGATTATATCAAACAAATCGATACACCGACGTTTAAAATCATCAAGCGCGGCACTCCCGGCCCTTATACTTTTATTTTGCCCGCCACCCATCGTTTGCCTAAAATTTTATACAAACGCAAGACCATCGGATTTCGCGTTCCCGGTCATCCCGTGCTGCTGGAAATATTGAAAGAGCTTGAAGAACCTATCGTCAATGTTTCCATCAAAACCGGCGATGAAATAATCGAATACATCACCGACCCGGAATTGATCTACGAAAAATGGCGTAGGCAAGTGGATGCCGTCCTCGATGGCGGTATTTTGGAACAAACGCCATCCACCGTGATTGACCTCACCGGCGACGAACCCGAAGTCATCCGCGAAGGAAAGGGCGATTTGGGTATTTTATGATGTTTGTGGCGCCTGAAATCAAAATGGTATTTCGATTAATTCGCAATTGAATGAACATAAGCATCATGAATCCGAGACGAAAGTATTTCATGCTAAATATATACACAACCATAAGACGATCAAAGGATTGCCGGAAAGGGAAAAAATTCTTTCGGATTTAAATTGTTTTATAAGGAAAATAGGTTGATATCAGGCAATTAAAATCGGATTTGTATTTTAGTTATATCGAATTCGATTAAAAAGAGAGGGATAATCAAAATTTCTTTACTTTTGTTACACCAGACGTTTGTTCCATGGATAAAAAAAAATTGCAATCGTTAAAGATAAAAACCGTCCACCACCGTCGTGAACTATTTGAACATGAAAATTTTGTTGCGGGTATTCCGCCATATTTGCGGGGGCCGTATTCCACGATGTATGTGCGCCGTCCATGGACAATCCGGCAATATGCGGGATTTTCCACTGCCGAAGAAAGCAATGCTTTCTATAAACGTAATTTGGCAGCCGGACAAAAAGGTCTTTCGGTGGCTTTTGATTTACCGACACATCGCGGCTACGACTCCGATCATCCGCGCGTTAAAGGTGATGTGGGAAAAGCGGGTGTAGCCATTGATTCGGTGGAGGATATGAAAATTTTGTTTGACGGTATTCCTTTGGATAAAATTTCCGTTTCCATGACGATGAACGGCGCTGTATTGCCGGTGATGGCATTTTACATTGTGGCGGCCAAAGAGCAAGGCGTTTCTTCGGAACGACTTTCCGGCACCATACAAAACGACATTCTCAAAGAGTTTATGGTGCGTAATACATATATTTATCCGCCGGAACCTTCGATGCGGATTATTGCGGAAATTTTCGAATTTACTTCGCGTTACATGCCGAAGTTTAATTCTATTAGCATTTCAGGATATCATATGCAAGAGGCGGGTGCCACACCGGAAATCGAATTGGCATATACTTTGGCCGACGGTTTGGAATATATCCGCACCGGATTAAAGGCCGGATTGCAAATCGATCAATTTGCGCCCCGTTTGTCTTTTTTCTGGGGAATCGGGATGAATCATTTCAAGGAAATCGCCAAAATGCGAGCGGCTCGAATACTTTGGGCGAAAATGGTCAAGCAATTTTTACCGCAAAATCCCAAGTCCATGGCTTTGAGAACGCATTCGCAAACAAGCGGCTGGAGTCTTACGGCACAAGATCCATTTAATAATGTCATGCGAACCTTGGTGGAAGCGGCGGCGGCGGCTTTTGGCGGAACCCAATCGTTGCATACCAATGCTTTGGATGAAGCCATAGCTTTGCCAACTGATTTTTCGGCAAGAATAGCACGAAACACCCAAATTTTTTTGCAAGAAGAAACCCTGATAACACGCACGGTGGATCCATGGGCAGGTTCATACGAATTGGAGCGAATGACCGGGGAAATGGCGCAAAAAGCATGGAAATTGATAGAGGAAATCGAAGCGTCTGGCGGAATGACCAAAGCCATTGAAAAAGGAATTCCCAAAATGCGAATCGAAGAAGCGGCGGCCGCCAAACAAGCGCGTATAGATGCGGGAATCGATAAAATTATCGGCGTAAATTATTTGCAAACCAACGATGAAACCGAAATCCCGATTTTGGAAGTGGACAATGAAAAAGTGCGGCAAAAACAAATCGAACGCTTGAAAAAAATCAAGCGCGAGCGAAATCAAGAGGCCGTAGAAAAAGCATTGGAGAGGCTCACCCGGGCGGCCGGGAACGGTAATGAAAATTTATTGGAATTGGCCGTGAAAGCGGCGGAATTAAGAGCTACATTAGGCGAAATTTCCTACGCATTGGAAAAAGTATTCGGACGCTATCAACCCGGAACACAGTTTATTACGGGTATTTACAAACAAGAAATCAAAAACGATATGTTATTTAAAAAAGCGCAACGTTTGACCGATGAATTTGAACGGGTTACGGGACGTCGTCCGCGCATTCTCATTGCCAAAATGGGTCAAGACGGGCACGACCGAGGAGCCAAAATCGTAGCTTCGGCTTATGCCGATATAGGATTTGACGTGGACATGGGCCCTTTGTTTTCCACACCCGAAGAAGTCTTTAAACAAGCGGTTGAAAACGATGTGGATATCATTGCCGTTTCGTCGTTGGCCGGCGGACATAAAACATTGATTAAAGAACTAATCGAAATAATGAAACGCGAGGGCAGGGAAGATTTTATGGTCATTGCCGGTGGTGTTATTCCCAAGCAAGATTATGCTTATTTGTATGATTCGGGCGTTGCCGGAATTTATGGTCCCGGAACCAAAATACCCGATGCCGCTATTGAAATGTTGCAAATTCTCTTGAAAGCATATGAAGAATAACTTTTTTCGCTATTCAAAAAATTGATAGAAATTCATTTTTAACTAGCACTTAAAATCCTATCTTTGTGCCCGGAAAATTCTTTTCTCATGTTGAAAAAAATTTATGATGCACTGATTTCCACCTATACAATGGCATTTTTATTCGTCTTGTTCTCCGTTGCCATGGCAGTTGCCACTTTTATTGAAAATGATTTCGGGACGGAGACGGCGCGCACCTTAATTTACGATGCTTGGTGGTTTGAATTGATTATGGTTTCGGGGGCGATAAATCTTATGGGAAACATTATTCGTTACCGGCTCTATCAAAAAGAAAAATGGCATTCTTTTATTTTTCACTTGGCGTTTCTATTTATCCTTATAGGTGCAGGCATAACGCGATATATCGGCTACGAAGGCCAAATGCCGATTATTGAAGGAGAGAAGGTGGATTATATTTTAAGTGAAAAAAATTATATTATTGTTCGAGTGGACGACGGCAAAAAACAATTGGGCCCCGTTTACAAAAGAATCAAACTTTCTGCTATCGGGAAAAATCATTTCCGGTTTTCGTTTGATTTCGACGGAAAACCCATATCCTTGGAACTGACCGGTTATGTTCCGCACGCTACCAAACAATTTCGCTTTGATAACACCAAACCCAAACATTTGAAATTGGTGGAATCCACCCGGGGAAAACGCAATACCATTTACATTACCGAAGGAAAAGGCATAAACCTGAACGGCAAATTCATTTCTTTCAACGATTCGTTACAAGGAGGAATACGAATTTATGAAACACCGGACGGAAAATTGAAAATCAAATCCGTATTTCCCGGAATGTTTCAAATCATGAAAACGGGCGAACAAGGTATGGTTACCGCCGATTCCACTATGGATTTTCATACGGGTGCATTATACATCTTCGACAATTTAAGTTTTGTGGTGCCTTCGTTGCCCGAACCGGGCGAAGTCGTCCTGATGCCGGGAAAAGCCCCGGAACACCCGTGGAACTATTTGCAATTCAAACTGAAAGCAGGAGAGCAATCAAAGGAAATCGAACTTTTCGGCGGACAATATTACACCGGTAATCCTTTAATTACTTCATTAGGCGGATTGAATTTCGTTATTTCCTACGGGCCTTTGAAAATAGGATTGCCTTTTAAGATCAAACTGCGCGATTTTGAAATTCAATATTATCCCGGAACCCAATCACCTAAATCCTATGCGAGCGAAATTACCGTTATTGATAAAGATACCGCATTCGATTACAGAATCTATATGAATCACGTGTTGGATTATAAAAAATATCGATTTTTCCAGTCGTCTTACGCTATTACGCCCGAATACGAACAAACCATTTTGAGCGTAAATCATGATTTTTGGGGCACATGGCTTACCTATTTCGGTTATGCGCTTCTATATTTCGGTTTGATTATGATTTTTGTTAACCCCCGTTCCTTGTATAATCATATTAGACGACATTTGGATTATATTCTGAAAAAGAAGGAAAAATTAGGTCTATCCGTTATTTTGATTTTATCGGCCGGTTTTGCCGCCCAAGCACAACACGAAGGGCTTCAAACGGGAAAAATCAATTATAAAAAAATGATTTTGCCAACGGTTATCCCCGACACTTTAGCCGAGCGTTTCGGTATGTTGGTGATACAAGACAACCGCATGAAGCCGGTCAATACATTTGCTTCGGAATTGCTTCGTAAATTGAGCAAACACGATACATGGAAAATACCCGACACCACGCTAAAACTTTCGGCCGATCAAACTTTGTTTTCCATGATTGTGGCACCCGAATTGTGGGCATATATTCCCGTGATTTATTTGGAACGCGGCGATGAAAAAGTGCGGAAAATAATCGGAGTAAATAAAAAAAACAAATATGCCAGACTGGCGGATTTCTTCGACGATGAAGGGAATTATAAATTGGCTGATTATGTGGAGCAGGCTTCTAAAACGCGAATCAAAAACAAGTTTCAAAAAGATGTGGAAAACATTGACAAACGCGTTAATTTATTATACGGAACCTTGATGGGCACTTATTTACGATTATTCCCGAAACCGCATGACCCGATGCATCGATGGTATTCGCCCGTTCAATTGAAAGATGCGGGATTCGAGGAAAAAGATTCGCTGTTTGCGGCCGGTATTTTCCCGCTTATTCGCCAGGCCATGCACCGGAAAGATTATAAAGCCGTATCGGAATATATTAAAGGAATCGATGTCTATCAAAAAACTTTCGGCGCAGATGTCTATCCCGATCCGCAAAAACTGAAATGGGAAACGTTTTACACCAAGCATGACGCCTTTCGTAGCATGTTTTGGAAATTGATGCTATTGTCGCTGGTGATGTTATTCGCTGCCATAGCGCAAATTATCCGGAAGCGTAAAATTTGGCATTATATCATGCTGATTTCCAAAATATTGACGGTTTTTCTTGCATTGGAAATGATATTTTTCTTGGGCTTAAGATGGTATATTAGTGGACATGCACCATGGTCGAATGCTTATGAATCAATGATATATGTTTCATTAGCAACGCTTTTGGCTTCATTGTGGTATGGGCGCAAATCCGGTTTGGCCTTGGCCTCGGGCACATTTATCACTTCCATTTTATTAATGGTGGCTCATTGGAATTGGATGGATCCGGCCATTGGAAATCTGGTTCCCGTTTTGGATTCCTATTGGTTGATGATTCATGTGGCCGTGATTGTGGCGAGCTACGGACCATTCATGTTAAGCTCGATGTTAGCCTTCATTACATTGATGTTCATTTTGTTTACAACATCCAAAAATAAGATCAAATTCGAATTGATTATCAAGGAATTAACCGATATTAATAAAATGTCGCTTATAGTCGGTTTGGTATTATTAACGATTGGAAACTTCTTAGGTGGCCAATGGGCCAACGAAAGCTGGGGACGCTATTGGGGATGGGATCCTAAGGAAACTTGGGCGCTTATCAGCATCATGATTTATGCACTGGTGATTCATTCACACTTGGTTCCGGCATTACGGGGTTTATTCAAGTTCAATGTTATGTCATTGTTTGCCATAGGCGCTATTATGATGACTTATTTCGGAGTGAATTTTTATTTGTCGGGATTGCATTCCTATGCCAAAGGCGAGCCGGTGAAAACGCCTGCATGGATTTATGTTATGATTGCACTACTGATTTTATTAAGTTTTGCTTCATATTTCAAATACCGGAAATATTACCGGGAAAGAGCTTGATATTTTAAAGGATAGTTTATATCTTTGCATTTCGTAATACATAAAAATCATTAAAACAATATTGGCATGTATTTGACACCAGAGATTAAAAAAGAAATTTTCAAGAAGTACGGAAAATCCGAGAACGATACCGGATCGCCCGAGGGACAAATTGCTCTGTTCACGTACCGGATTAAACATTTGACAGAGCATTTGAAAAAACACAAGCATGATTACAGCACCGAACGTGCGCTGATAAAGCTCGTAGGAAAACGAAGAAAATTACTGAACTACTTGAAAAACAACGACATAGAGCGATATAGAAAAATTATCAAAGAACTCGGGCTGCGTAAGTAAGAAGAAAACACACAAGGGGCAGGAAACTGCCCTTTTTTTGTATTTGGATAAAAAATTTAAAAGAAAATTATATGAAACCGGAACCGATTACACAAAAAATAGTATTGGATGACGGTCGGGAAATTACTATGGAAACCGGTGTTTTGGCCAAGCAGGCCGATGGTTCCGCGGTTATTCGCATGGGTAATACCATGCTGTTGGCCACGGTGGTTTCCAATAAAGAAATAAATCCCGAAACCGATTTTTTTCCGTTAACCGTAGATTATCGTGAGAAATTTTCCGCTTCGGGAAAATTTCCCGGAGGTTTTTTTAAGCGCGAAGGACGCCCTTCAAGTGAAGAAATTCTTGTGATGCGTTTGGTGGATCGTGTTTTGCGCCCTACATTTCCCAAAGATTACCGTGCCGAGACACAAGTCATGATTTCACTTTTGTCTTATGATGAAAACGTCCAACCAGATGCCTTGGCCGGATTGGCCGCATCGGCTGCCATTAGTGTTTCGGATATTCCTTTTGACGGTCCAATCGGAGAAGTTCGTGTTATTCGTAAAGAGGGGGAATGGATGATTAATCCCGGTATCAATGATATCGAACAGGCGGATATTGATTTGATGGTAGGCGGAACTTACGATTCCGTTACCATGGTGGAAGGGCAAATGCAAGAAGTGAGCGAAGAAGAAATGCTGGAAGCCATTGAAGTGGCGCATCAGGCAATCAAAAAATTGGTGGAAGCACAAAAAGAATTCGCTTCCAAAGTGGAAAAAGCCGTTGTCAAACGGGATTACGATAAGCCCGAAGACGATCCGGAATTATTCGAAAAGGTATATAACGAAGTTTACGATAAAATTTATGCTATTGCCAAGGAAGGCACGAACAAGCAAGAACGAAAAGAAAAATTCGATGCCGTAAAAGAAGCACTATTGGAAAGTTTCGACGAAGAGTTCTTGGAAGAAAAAGGCAAGTTGATTAAAGCCTATTTCGATGAAGTGAAAAAGAAAGCCGTTCGCGATTTGATTTTAAATGAAGGTATTCGTTTGGACGGAAGAAAGACAACGGAGATTCGTCCGATTTGGACAGAAGTGGATTATTTGCCATCGGTGCACGGGTCGGCTATATTCACCCGCGGCGAAACCCAAGCGCTTGCCACGGTGACGCTGGGAACCTCCATGGATGTCAACATCATCGACGGCGTTTCGTTCCAAGATGAAGAGCGTTTTTATTTGCATTACAATTTTCCGCCTTTTTCAACGGGAGAAGCACGTCCCATTCGAGGAACATCACGGCGCGAAATCGGTCATGGACATTTGGCACAACGTGCTTTGGAACCTATGGTTCCCAAGGATACACCTTACACTATTCGTGTCGTATCGGATATATTGGAGTCGAACGGATCTTCTTCCATGGCAACCGTTTGTGCGGGAAGTATGGCCTTGATGGACGCCGGCATTCAAATTAAAAAGCAAGTGGCCGGTATCGCGATGGGATTAATTCACGACGAAGAAAGCGGTAAATATGCCGTGCTTTCCGACATCTTGGGCGACGAAGATCACTTGGGAGACATGGATTTTAAGGTGGCCGGAACCGCCGACGGAATTACCGCATGCCAAATGGATATCAAAATTAAAAATTTGGACCGTGAAATATTGATGAAGGCGCTTTATCAGGCCAAGGAAGGGCGCATGCATATATTGAATAAAATGAATGAAACCATTGCAGAGCCGCGCACCGACGTTAAGGAATTTGTTCCTAAGATTGAAAAAATCGAAATTCCGAAAGATTTCATTGGCGCCGTCATAGGAAAAGGCGGTAAAGATATTCAACAATTGCAAGAAGAAACGGAAACCGTTATTGTTATCACGGAAGAAGGAGATAACGGCGTGGTGGAAATTATGGGAAAAAGTCGTGAACAAATTCAAAAAGCCATTGATATTATTCGCAGCATAGCGTTTGAACCCGAAGTGGGAGAGGTCTATGAAGGCAAAGTAACTTCAATAAAAGATTTCGGTGCTTTTATTGAAATCGGTCGCGGAACGGAGGGGTTATTACATATTTCGGAAATCGATTGGAAACGCACCAATAACGTAGCGGACAAACTCAAAGTGGGACAAGTGGTTCAAGTAAAATTAATCGGGAAGGAACCCAATGGAAAATTGAGGCTTTCGCGAAAGATTTTGCTTCCCAAACCCGAAGGCTACATAGAACCCAAACGAACGGAACGCCGCCCAGGCGGTCATAAATCGAATCGCGGAAACGGTCGACGACGTTATGATAACCGTAATGACGATCGAAATAAGCAATAAATAAATTGTCTTTTTGCCGAAAAGCCGTTCGAAATACAGGGCGGCTTTTTATCTTTGCATAAATTGAGGCACCATGATTAAACAAGTTGAAATTGAATTGCCCGCTTTTCCGCGAGGCTTTCATTTAATTACTGATTTCGTCATGCAAGCTGTAGATTTGCGGGAAGTAAAAACGGGGTTGCTTCATGTATTTATCAAACACACTTCAGCCGCCGTTATGATTAATGAAAATTACGATCCTTCCGTGAGGGTGGATTTGGAAAGTGCTTTCAATGATATTGTCAGGGAAAATCAACCTTATTATACGCATGTGCTAGAAGGAAGCGACGATATGCCAGCGCACATCAAAGCTTCTATGATTGGGAGCGATATTACAATTCCGATTACCGACGAAAAATTAAATTTGGGAACATGGCAGGGGATTTACTTATGTGAATTCCGCAATCACGGCGGCCGCCGAAAACTGGTTTTAACTTTATATTGTTAACGTCTTTTCAAAATTTCAAAAGTTCCGTCGTTATATATTTTAATCAATTCATTAGGCGTTTGCAATTTTTCAGTTACCTGAGTTTTTTTAATATCCGTAGGATTATTTTTTTGCTCAACCGATTTGTTGAACATCTCTCCTTGTCCCGTTAGAAGCCAAATCAAATTGATTTCGGGAAAAACATCGGGAAAGCGCGCCAAGAAATCAAAATTCGGTTTGTTTCGACCGGAGAGTAGGTGAGAGACACTACTTTTTTGAATCCCCATTTTTTCGGCAAATGCGGCGTGCGTAAGGTGGTAATATTTGATAATTTCCGCTAGTCGTTCGGCAAAGCTTTGCATAAGTTTACAATTGTAACGCAAAAATAATGATTTGCTGAACAAAGTTCAAATCATACATTACGGAATAAATATTACACGCTCATTTTTTGATATATTCGAAATTATATATTTTGAGTTTTTATTTAAGAAAACCAAATAAAATGCTGAAACTCAATATATTGAGTTTGTATTATAAGAAAATGCAATAGATGTTTGATTTTAAATAATTTAAAAAAGTTGTCGATTAAATAAATATTTTTTAACTTTGGCGCGAAATTTGAGCCTCAACAAAGAGGTCAAAATGAATATACTAATAATACAGACTAAATGGAAATTTTAAACGTTATTTTAATGAAAACCAAATTAAATTAAAATTGTATATTTGCAACGAAATCAACAAGATAGAAATCAAAAACCCAGCAGAAATATGGCTAAAGTACAATTAGACAGAATCGATCAGCAAATCTTGGACATGCTGATAGAAAATGCAAGGACAGCATTTACCGAGATCGCCAAAAAACTTAACATTTCGGCCGGAACGGTTCATGTGCGCGTAAAAAAACTTGAAAAATCCGGCATTATTAAGGGCGCATCCTTAACGGTGGATTACGACAAATTAGGTTATTCTTTCATTGCTTATGTCGGGATTTATTTGGATAAAACATCCAAGACCCGGTTCGTGCTTGAGCGTTTAAGGGAAATTCCGTTTGTGACGGTAGCCCACATTACAACCGGGAAGTATAATATCTTTTGCAAGATTCGCGCACGAGACACGCAACATGCCAAAGATGTCATTTTCATGATTGATGATATCGACGGCATTATCAGAACCGAAACCATGATCTCGTTGGAAGAGAGCATTAACGACAAGAAGCGCTTAATGCATTACATCTTTAAAGATTCTACGAAGAAAGCTTAAATAAAAAGACGCCTCTTACACGGGGCGTCTTTTTTTTAATCGATGAAGCTTGGTGAGGGCGGCTTCGATATCTTTTTCCGAAATCATGATATCGATTACGGGTTGTCCGGTTTGCTTCAGCAAAACGGACAGTATTTTTCCGTTTCGATTCTTTTTGTCATGAAACATAAATGACAGTAGGTCGTCTACTGCCGGCAAATTATCCGGGACGGGATACAAACGTACGATTTCTTCGATGATTTTTCGGGCTTCATTGGAATTCAAACCGGTTTTTAAACTTGAAAGATAAGTTTCGGCTATCATACCGAGCGCAACGGCATGTCCGTGTGTCAAGGATGTCCGGGTTGATTGATACCATGCTTCCAATGCATGCCCAAATGTATGACCGAAATTCAGGATTTTTCGTAAACCCTTTTCATAGGGATCCGATTGCACGATTTTTTCTTTAATTTTTGCCGATTCGGCTATAAGATAATGTTCGAGCGACAGGGGTGAATCAATTATTTGTTTGAAATGCGCGGGTTTGGCGATTAGCGCATGTTTGATCATTTCAGCTATGCCCGACATCAACTGATTTTCCGGTAATGTATTGAGAAAGAGGGGATTGATAAAAACCGCTTCAGGTTGCACAATCGTTCCTATTTGGTTTTTATAGCTCTCGAAATTGATACCGTTTTTTCCGCCGATGGCAGCATCCACCATTGCTAAAAGAGTGGTGGGGATATGAATAAAGGACAGCCCGCGTTTATAAGTGGAAGCGGCAAACCCGCCAATATCGGTTACCATTCCGCCGCCTAAATTAATAATTAAACCGTGCCGGTCAACTCCGTATTGTAATAAGCGTTGCCAGATTGATTGAACCGTTTCTATATTTTTGTGAGCTTCACCGTCGGGTATTTTTACAATGTTTACATCTGTAAACTCCAAAAGGGGTAAACAGAACTTAGCCGTATTGTTATCAACAATAATAGTTATAGAAGTGGGTTTTAAATTATCAATCGTATCATGGAGTGCATTCCAGTTGTTTTGTTCGATAAAATATATCATAATGTATTGATTTTATGCGGATAAAGACAAAAATCATTTTTTTATTTCGCGATGGTATATATTTTTAATCGAAAGTAAAATTAAAACAATTCCGTCAATGATTAAAGAAAAAGATAAAATCCGTTTATTGAGCAAAGACATTTTTTACGATACGCGGACCGCTTTTGCCATACGATCGGATTCAGAGCTGGAAAAGGCATATTGGTTATTCAATATAATCAAGAGGGAGCCGCTTGTTCGTTTAAGTACGGCCGTTACCAATTTTGCTTTGAAATATCATTTGCCGGTTGAGGGTATTATTCGTTCAACGGTTTTCGAACATTTTTGTGGCGGCGTGACGGAAGAAGACACTATGGGAGTAGTGGAAAAACTATATCAATTCGGTGTTTATTCCATATTGGATTATTCCGTTGAGGGAGCCGAGGATGAAGAGAGTTTTCAGCGGGCATTCGATAAGACCAAACACTTGATTGAATTTGCATCGGAAAGGAAAGAAATTCCGTTTGCCGTATTCAAGCCCACCGGATTGGGGGCATTTAATATTTATGAAAAGGTTTCTTCCGGTAAAGCTTTAGAGCCGGAAGAAAAAACGGCATGGGATAATATTCGTAGGCGTTATGAAATATTGGCCAAAGCGGCTTATGAAAAGCGTGTTCCTTTGATGGTGGACGCGGAAGAAAGTTGGATGCAAAAGGCTGTTGACGATTTGTTGGAAGAGCTGATGTTGGAGTTTAACCGGAAATTTCCGGTTGTGGTCACTACTTTACAGATGTATAGGAGGGACAGATTGGAATATTTGAAGGAACTATACGAACGGTTACAATCCAAGGGGGTTATCACGGCTGTAAAATTTGTTCGTGGGGCGTACATGGAAAAAGAACGGGAAAGGGCCGAAAAGCTCGGTTATCCATCCCCCATATGTGAAACGAAAGAAGATACCGATAAACAATACAACGAAGGCATTCGGTTTGCGTCCGAGCGGATAAAGGACTTTTTTATATATAACGGTACTCATAATGAGGAAAGTACGCTGTTATTGGCAAATATTTTGATTGAAAAAGGTCTTCCGAAAAATCACCCGCATGCTTGGTTCGGTCAATTATACGGCATGAGTGATCATATCACTTTTAATTTGGCCAAATACGGATTCAATACGAGCAAATACATTCCGTTCGGGCCGGTCAAAGATGTAATGCCTTACTTGATTAGACGCGCCGAAGAAAATACTTCCGTAGCCGGACAAACCAGCCGGGAGTTAAAACTTTTGGAAATGGAAAGAAAAAGAAGAAAACTCTAGGTGTTTACAAATGTAAATCCCGTATGCGATTGATGTATTTTTCTCTTAAATTGTGAAGTTCTTCCCGTGTAATGCCGGGTTTATATATTCTGACAGTGTCAAAAACATTTTCATTTTTGAAGAAAGTAGCCAAAGCGGCGTCGAAATTACGATATTCGATATCATCTTTTATTGCGTATGTAATATTTTTAAAGTCATTCCATCGTATATGACCGGGTAATTCGATATAAAACATATGGTTTCGTTTTAAATCTTTAAAACAAAAATCACTAAGCATTTCATATTCAAAGAATTTGGTCAATTTAATACTGGCCGGCATTTCGCCTTTTCTATTTCCGCGTTTGGCAAAGCGGAATCCGCCGTATTCTGCAAACAGTTCTTGCACCCGGGCAATGTCGGAAAAGGTGGGAATATGATGTGTCCTGATGGCGAAAAATTTAGTTTGACCCACCATTATCGTAGCGAAAGAAGCATCCAAGTTTTTGAATTTGGAATTTTGCTTGATTTTATTCGTCGTTCGAATGATTTTTTCCCACGAATAATTTTCTTTGGTGATGAAGAAAATATTATCGGGCTTGATGGCTTGTTCGGGTGGCATATCTCCATGAAATCCGGGAAAAGGATTAATGATATGAAGCACAAGTGTTTTGGGTAACGCTTCCTCGATGAGGATTTCCATGTTTTCTTCTTTAAGGACGGTTCCTACGACTTCACGTGTTTTCATAATCGAGTTGTTTTGCTAGGGAAGATACAAAAAATTTTGATAGCAATATTGCATACAAGCGGTTTTTCATTCTCATGTCGTTATTTATTTGTATTTTTGGGGCGTTTTAATTCGTATGAAGAGAGACAAGACCAAATATGTTATCATAGCGGGCGGAGTTACATCATCGTTAGGTAAGGGAATTATTGCCGCTTCGCTAGGAAAGTTGTTGCAAGCCAGAGGTTTAAAGGTTACCGTTATTAAGTTGGATCCGTATATCAATGTTGATCCGGGCACTTTAAATCCTTATGAGCACGGAGAAGTTTATGTAACCTATGACGGCTCCGAAACGGATTTGGATTTGGGACATTACGAACGTTTTTTAAATATTCGGACGTCGGCAAAAAATAACATGACTACGGGTAAAATTTACAGGACCGTTATCGAACGTGAACGGCGGGGCGAGTATTTAGGAAAAACCGTTCAGGTAATTCCGCATATAACGGATGAGATTAAAAATCGAATTCGTTCTTTGGAAAATGAAGGATACGATGTGGTTATTGTGGAAATAGGCGGAACGGTGGGCGACATAGAATCGCTACCGTACATCGAAGCGGTCAGACAATTGGGTTGGGAACTCGGCCGGGAAAATATGGTTACGATTTTGTTGACACTTATTCCTTATTTAACGGCTGCCGGCGAGTTGAAGACCAAACCTACCCAACATTCGGTTAAATTTTTAATGCAAAGCGGCGTGCAACCCGATATTTTGGTATGTAGAACGGAAAGGCCTTTATCCCGGAAGTTGAAAGAAAAAATCGCTTTGTTTACAAATGTAAACATTGATTCTGTTGTCGAAAGTATAGATGTTAATAGTATTTATGAAGTCCCGATGAAAATGTTGAATGAAGGGTTGGATTCCGTTGTTATCAAGCGTTTGGGTTTAGAGAATAGGGTTAGTTCAAAGCCGGATTTGACTTCGTGGAAATTGTTTTTGGAACGTATGGAAAAGCCGGTCGATGAAGTTAGAATTGCTTTGGTGGGAAAATATGTTCAATTGAAAGATGCCTATAAATCCATATACGAATCGCTCATTCACGGTAGTGTGGCAAACGGACTGAAATTGAAGTTGGATTGGGTGGATTCGGAAAAATTGACCGATGAAAATATTGTTGAGCGGTTGGGTGGTTTACATGGAATTTTAATTGCACCGGGATTCGGGTCGCGCGGAATCGAAGGGAAGTTATCGGCCATTCGATACGCGCGCGAAAAAAAGATACCATTATTGGGTATTTGTTTCGGCATGCAGATGGCCGCCATAGAATTCGCACGCAATGTTTTGGGATATAAGGAGGCGCATTCGACCGAATTGAACCCTTCCACGCCTTATCCCGTGATTGATTTATTACCCGAGCAATTGGAAAAACAATATATGGGCGGCACCATGCGCTTGGGCGCGAAAATCATTATCATTTCAGGGAGCGGTCGATTGCTTGAAGCATACGGTGGGAAAAGGAAAATTACGGAACGTCATCGTCACAGATATTTTTTCAATGAAAAATTCAGGGAAGAATTTGAGAAAGCGGGTATGCGTATAGTTGCCGTTGATGAAGAAGTGGGATTAACCGAAGCCATGGAATTGAAAGATCATCCATGGTTTGTTACGGTTCAGTTTCATCCCGAATATCAAAGCACGGTCGACAGGCCACATCCGTTATTCATTGCATTTATCAAAAATGCTTACAAATGTAAACAAAAAAAATTAGCTCATGGCCAAAAAAAATAATCCATCGGGAAAAGCCGGAAAAAAACCAATAGCAAGCCATTCTTCGGGAAAAGCACGGGAAGTAAAAAAACCCAGCTTCCGGAGTTTGATTATTCAATATATCTTGTTAACCTTAGCGTTTTATTTGATGCTGAAAAGCTGTGAAAAATCTAAAATCGCAGAAGAAAAAGCCAAAGCGGAAGCCGCTAAGCAGGATTCGGTCAAACAAAAAGAAACCGTCAAGATTTTTTCTGTTACCGATTCCGCATCGCTTGATTCCTTAAGGAGGGAAATAGGAGATTTTGCCTATGCATTGAATGTTCCCGCTCAACCGCCGGTGGAAATCGAGACACCGTTGTTGAAAATGAGAATAAACACAAAAGGCGGGGCGATTGCTTATTTGGCATTGAAGTCATTTAAAAATAGTGACAGTTCGTTAGTTACAATTGTAAACGACAATCAGCAGTTCGATATAAAACTCAAGCTTAAAAACGGAAAGTTTATATCCACCTCAAATTGGAATTTTATTCCCGAAATAAAGACAAGCGATAGCATTACCGAAGTTCAATTAAAACTTCAAGCAAGTTCTTCGAAATACTTGAAGTTCAAATACATTATTCCGCATAATGACTATCTCATTGATTTTTACGTCAGCTCAACCGGATTGGAAAATATTTTAGCGGACGGATCCTATCCGTTACATTGGGATCTGAAAGCCTTTTCGCATGAGAAAGATCCAAACTATGAAGATAAGTTTACAACATTGAAATATCTTTACGATGATGGGAAAATCGGTGATTTAAGTGCTATGAAAAAGGAAGATAACGATGAAGCGGATGATGTTCAATGGGTTAATTTCAAGCAATATTTCTTTTCTTCTTTTCTTATATCACCGGCAAAAAAATTTAAGCATGCCGAATTCAAACAAATCGATATTTTTAAGTTGAAAAAGGATTCCACATACACAAAACACTTCTATCTGGATACGCAAATCGAGGTGAAAAACGGCCACCTTAATGAACATTTTAAATGGTATCATGGACCGACCGATTTCAGAAAATTAGCCGTTTACGGTTATCGGATGGAAGAAGTTATTCCATTGGGTTGGGGGATTTTCGGCTGGATAAATAAGTATATATTTTTCCCGCTATTTGATTTACTAAAAAAAGTTATTTCGAATTACGGATTGATTATTATTCTCATTACCTTGATTGTCAGGTTGGTAACATCGCCGTTATATTATAAAACTTATATTTCGCAAGCGAAGATGAAAATATTGAGACCCGAAATCGACGAAATTAACAAAAAATATAAAGACAATCCCATGAAGCGTCAGCAAGAAATCATGCAATTACAGTCCAAAGCCGGCGCCAGTCCTCTTTCGGGTTGTATTCCTTCCTTGCTTTTTATTCCTATTTTTTATGCATTATTCCGGTTTTTCCCCGCAGCAATCGATTTGAGGCAGAAACATTTTCTTTGGATAGACGATTTGTCGTCATACGAAGCTTTCATGCGCTTTGAGCATTCGATTCCTTTGTTGGGTAATCATATCAGTTTATTTGCTTTGTTAGCATCCGTTGTGATGTTTTTCTACATGAAGATGAATCAAAGCGGTCAAAGTGCTTCAATGCCTTCACAAGAAGGTATGCCGGATTTGTCCAAAATGATGAAGTGGATGATTTATTTATCGCCTGTCATGATGTTTTTCTTCTTCAATAATTATGCGAGCGGATTGAGTTTATATTACTTTATATCCACATTGTTGAGTTTGATTATTGTATACATCATCAAGGAATTTGTCATTGATGAAGAAAAAGTTAAAGCGCAAATTGAAGAAAATAAGAAGAAACCGAGAAAACAAAGTAAATTTTCTCGGAAAATGCAACAATTAATGGAACAAGCCGAGCAACAGCGCCGTTTGCAAGAAGAAATGAAAAAAAGAAACAGAAAAAAATAAACCGGAAAAAAAGGGTGCCGAAAAAGCACCCTCATTCTACGGAAAAGGAACATTAACCCCCACTAATGTTACCTCATTGCATAAACAAAGATATGATGATGTTTTATGGAAAAATAACGATATCGGGTTTTATTTTATCGAAATTATTTATATTTGACCAATTAATAAATCGCAATAAGTTTTATGCTAACTAATCCCAAAAGGGTGTTGCTGGATAAACCCGGTCTAAGTTTGATTGTATATGAAAACGAAGACGAACCTATCGAGGTCGACAAAACGCATCCCGAGGCTGAGATTTCTTTTTTATTTCAGCTCAAAGGTTCGGCCGAAGTAAATGTTTTAAACGGCACCTACCGCTTTCAAATTCCCGAAAAACATTTTTTAACTTTTATTAATCCCAAAAATATTGTTCCTATAAATGTACAATTAAATCCCTACTCGGGGATGGTGGGTCTAAAATTTACTTCGGAAGGATTGCAGAAAATTTTCGATAATACGATTCCGATGGATTGTTTTTATCAGGGAAAAGATGTCAGAAAGATGTATAGTCTCCGTGAATTTGCTCCTAAGATGCTTTGGCCGTTGAAAGAAATTTTTCGCCAATTTAATCCCAATCATTTCGAGCGTTTATTGACCATGTCCAAAACGCTCGAGCTATTGGCTTATGCATTTGAGGTTTTACATCGAGGGTTTGAGATGAACGGTAAACAACAAATGCGCAATATTCCGGAAGTTTATATTAAAAAATTAAGCCTGATTCGTCAAGAAATGATACGAAATTTAAATGCGCCGCCCACCATTGAAGCATTGGCGGATAAATTTTCCATTTCTCCTTCCACATTAAAAAAATATTTTAAAAAGATTTATGAAGAAACCCCTTATCAATTTATCAACAAACACCGGATGGAATTGGCCAGGCAAATGATTTTAAGCGGGAAATACAGTGTCAAGGAAATTGCATACGATTTGGGATATAGCGAGCCTTCGCATTTTATCGTAGCGTTTAAAAAATATTTCGATATTACGCCGAAAAGATTGATGCTTCAGAAAAAGGTTTAATAACGCATGGTGACGGCATTAATATTCATGCCGGCTCCTACGGAAGCCAACAGAATCAAGTCGCCGCGGTTGAGTTCTTGTCCTTCAATCATGCCGAGTCGCACTTGATCCATAAGCGTGGGAATGGTAGCCACAGAGCTATTTCCCATAAATTCGATATTGGCGGGCATGACGCCTTCGGGCATAGGCATGCCATAGAGTCTGAAAAACCGTTTCACGATCGCATGATCCATTTTTTCATTGGCTTGGTGAATAAACACTTTTTTGAGCTCTCGAATATCTTCACCCGAAGCGTCAAAAGCTGCTTTCATAGCGGCCGGCACTTTGGTCAAGGCAAATTCATAGATTTTGTGACCTTGCATAAAAATATACTTCATGTCTTGATTGTGATGGGGATTGATGGAAGAACGATTCCAGAGCAATTCCGCTTCGGGGGCGGCGAACGTTTGGCTTCGATGCGAGAGAATACCGGCGTTTTTATCCGTGGTCATTTCAAGCACCACGGCTCCGGCTCCGTCGGCAAAAATCATGGAATCTCGGGAATAGGGATCGGTTACGCGCGATAATGAATCGGCACCGATGACCAAAGCGTATTTCGACACACCCGCTTTCATTTGGATATGGGCTTGAATAACACCTTCGAGCCAGCCCGGACATCCGAATAAAATGTCATAAGCGACGGTATCGGGATTTTTTAAATCCAAATAATATTTAACCCGCGATGCCATAGACGGAACATAATCGTTGAATTGGCTTCCTTTTTCGATATCACCGTAATTGGAACCTACAATAATATAATCCAATTCGTCAGGGTCAATACCGGCATCTTCGATGGCTTTTTTGGCCGCTTCGGTTGCCATGTGTGATGTTAAAATCTCATCTTCGGCATAGCGTCTTTCCTTAATATTGGTGATTTCGTAGAATTTTTGAATGATTTCTTCGTTGGGCTTATTGATTTTATTTCCTTTTATATCATAAAATTCCCAATCCAAAAATTCTTCATTTTTGACCACTTTACCGGGCATATAATGACCTAATCCTTTAATGCGGGCTCTCATTCTGTTCATAAATAATCCTGACTAAAATTTCAAGTGCCAAAATTATTAATTTTTTTCTACAAACAACAAATTCGAAGAATAAATTTGTATATCACTGAAAAACAACCGGTTAAATTTTAAATATAACGGTCTAAAATTTTGTTGACGGAATGAATGTAGCTTCCGCCAAATAAATTTACATGGACTAGCAAAGGATATAATTGATATATCGGAACTCTTTCTTGCCAGCCGGATAGCAGCGGAAAGGCTTCGTTGTATGCTTCATAGAAACGATTGTCGAAACCGCCGAATAATTTGGTCATGGCTAAATCCATTTCGCGATGTCCGTAATAAACCGCCGGATCAATCAGCACCGGAAAACCTTGTGCGGATGTCAAAAAATTTCCCGACCAAAGGTCGCCGTGTAGTAAATGGGGTAATTCGTCGGGAAGGAATTGATATAATTTTGTAAATAATTTTTCAAATTTGGATAGAATTTTCTTATCGAATTTTTTACGGTTGGTTGCTAAACGTATTTGAGGTTTTAATCTTTGTTCTATAAAGAAATTTACCCATGAACTGTCTTTCTGGTTTGATTGCACCAATGTTCCGATATAGTTATCCGTATCAAAACCGTAATATTGATTGGTGTGTCGGTGCATTTCGGCCAATTGTTGCCCGAAGGTTTCCCAGAACCGGTTGTCTTTGTTGCGTCCTTTTTCGATATATTCCAGAATCAAAAAAGCGACGTTATCCAATTTACCCACTTGAATGGTTTCCGGCACATAAATGGTTTCTGTCAGGCGAATGGTCTCCAATCCTTTGGCTTCTTTCCGGAACATGCCCGGATAGAGGAGTGCGTCATTGGTTTTCATGAAAAAATCACCGTGTGTTGTGATGATTTTAAAGCTTGTGTTGATGTCGCCGCCATATTCGGGAAGAAATTCTTTGATTTCCAAATCGGCTTGGATTTTTTGTTGCAATATTTTTTCTACAAAATCCGAAAGTTGATGCCGCAATACGATATTTTTATTCATAATTTATTCGGTTTGAGGTTGATAGATTGAAATGAAAACCGGGGAAATGCATATTTCTGGATGATAAATTTTCTAAATCCTTTTGTTGAATTGATGCGAATAAATATTTGTTATTCAGGTATTTGGCCAAATATTCCTGTTCATATTGTCCGGGTGTGGGAACCAAAACGGCGGATTTTTTCAGTACAAACCAATCCATCACGGATGAGTATCCGGAACGGGACATGATTTTTTCGGAGTCTTTAATCAAAGAAGCCAGTGTTTTGGTTCCGGCAAGGTCGAAAATATCCCAATGGGAAGGATAAGCCGCTTGAATTTTTTCTTGCGTACCGCGCACAAGAGCAACACGATTTCCAAAAAATTCACGGTTACGAAGGATAGCTTTTTCAAATTGTGTTCTTTGATGTTCCGGCCCCGAAATTATTATTAACCAGCGATATGTAGGAGATGTGTTTGTATTCATTTCTTCTTTATTGAAACGTGACACGGGGCCGATATATTGTAATGGAGGAAAAGCTTTTTTCGATATTTTTTCGGGATGTCCTAAACGTCCCGACAAGTTGTCTTTTCCTTCAAAATCGGGGATAAGAATCCGGTTAAAAACGCGAAAAGCTTTGCGATGTAAAAAGCTTGTAAGCCCGGATGTAATCCCGCTCAATACTTTAAGTTGGTGCGTAATATAATAAGATGAGGTTTCGGACGAATAAATTCCCGGTCTATTGTCGGAGAAAATAATACGAAAGGCGTATTTTTTTTTTAGGCGGGTTGTCAAATATCGTTCATGTTTGAAAGTTTTAATCCAAGCGGGAACTTGTTGGGCCATATGCCATTTGAAAAAGCGAACATTTTTCGGATAGGAAACCTTATAAGATGGTAATTCCACATATTCCAATCGGGGAAATTGATTTTTTAGCCAATATCCGGCTAAACCATTGGAAGCCAATATGATATCGTTGTTTTTTTTTAGTAATTGTTGAATTAATGCACTGCTTCGGGTAGCGTGTCCGAGTCCCCAATCAAGCACGGCAAAAAGAATGCGTTCGCGTTGTATGTTGTCAAGGAATTTCACATTATCAAGGTAAGGAGATTTTGGAATTTGGATATGATTTATTTCAATTTTCGATTATTTTGATGCCGCTTTTTATCGCGCCGGGTTTTCTTTTGCATGCGGCGGCGCCAAGCTTTATCCAAATCCACACCGGTTTGGTTGGCCAAACAAACGGTTACGAACAATACATCGGCCAATTCTTCGCCCAAATCTTTGTTTTTATCGCTTTCTTTTTCGCTTTGTTCTCCGTAGCGACGGGCAATAATCCTTGCCACTTCACCCACTTCTTCGGTGAGCAGGGCCATATTGGTCAATTCGTTGAAATAACGAACGCCTATGGTTTTTATCCAGTCGTCGGTTTCTTTTTGAATGTCTTTCCAGCTCATTTTATTCTTTGTTTTTGGTGTCGATAATGATGGTTACGGGCCCGTGATTGTTCAAGTGTACATCCATCTTGGCGCCAAAAATTCCCGTATGAATTTTTCCGGGCATACGTTCTTCAAACCGATTGATAAAATATTCATATAAAGGAATGGCTTTGGAAGGATGCGCCGCACGAACGTAGGATGGTCTGAATCCTTTTTTGGTTTTGGCATGCAGGGTAAATTGACTGACAATTAACACTTCGCCGTCAATATCCGAAACGGATAGATTCATCACGCCGTTTTCGTCATCAAAAATCCTCAGGCCATGCAATTTATGCACCAGCCAATCGGCATCTTCCTTGGTGTCGGCATCTTCGATGCCCAATAAAATCAGCAAGCCGGTTTTAATTTCGCCTACGGTTTTTCCGGCTACAACCACACGGGCGTTTTTGACACGTTGAACGACGGTTCGCATATTTATTCGAATTTTTTGGTTCGATAGGGGCTTTGGTTTTTTAATTCTTCCAAGATATCCAAATAATTTTTGTAACGTTCCGAAGGAATTTCACCGCTGTTGATTCGTTTTTTCACTTCGCATCCGGGCTCGTTTACGTGCATGCAATTGTGGAATTTACAAAATGGGCTAAAACGCCGGAATTCGGGAAAATAATTTTTCAATTCCCGCGGTTCGAAGTCGATAGATCCGAAAGCTCTAATTCCCGGTGTGTCAATAATATAACCTCCAAAGGGCAAGGGATGCAATTCGGCAAAAGTGGTGGTGTGTTTTCCTTGTCGATGTATTTGCGAGAGGTCTCCTATGCGTATATTCGAATCGGGAATAAGTGCTTTCACCAAACTTGATTTTCCCGTTCCGGAATTGCCTGCAAAAACCGAAATTTTGTTCTTCATTAAATTGCGCAAACGGTCTAATTGATAACCTGTTGCGGCTGAAACTTCAAGTATCGGATAATTTGTTGGTTTATAAATACGTTTGAATTTTTCTATTTTTTTTCCGGCTTCATCGTTGTGTTCAAATAAATCCATTTTGTTGATGAGAAGCACGGGCGAAATATCAAATGCTTCGGCAGCCACCAGGATTCGATCGATAAAAGAAAGCAATGTTTCGGGATATTGGGGTGTATAAAGCACTAGAACCTGATCGACATTGGCGGCCAAAATATGGTATTTACTGGAAAGCTTGGTCGCTTTACGTAGTAAATGATTTTTTCGCGGTTCAATGGAATCGATTACGGCTGTTCCGTCGTCTTTGAGATGAAATTCAACCCGGTCGCCTACGGCAATGGGATTGGTGGTTATGATTCCTTGGATACGAAATTTGCCGCGAATACGTGCTTTGTATGTTTTTCCGTCTTCTGCCAAAATATCGTAAAAACTACCCGTTGATTTGGTTACCAATCCCTTCATGCAATATTCTGTTATTTTTTAAAGCCGAATTTGAGAAAAAGTTCGCGCATTTGTTTGTATAAATCCGAAGAGAAAATAAAATCGATTAAATCGGGATTGTCGGAATAAAAAATTTCGTCTTTGGTTCCTTCCCATGCTTTGTAGCCGTTTTTGAGCAGGATGATTTTTTCACCGATTTCCATAATGGAATTCATATCGTGTGTATTTACCAACGTAGTGGTATTATACTGAACCGTTAATTCATGCAACAGGTCGTCGATCCGAATGGCGGTTTTGGGATCCAAACCCGAATTGGGTTCATCGGCAAATAAATATTTGGGATATAAGACAATGGCGCGTGCAATGGCGACACGTTTTTGTTGACCGCCGGACAATTCCGAAGGGAATTTTTTTTGCACGCCGGGCAATCCCACTTGCTCAAGCACTTCGGCCACCCGGTTTTTGATTTCACTTTTGGACTTGTCGGCAAACATTTTCATGGGGAAGCCCACGTTTTCTTCAATAGTAAGTGAATCGAACAGAGCGTTTCCTTGAAAAACCACGCCCATTTCCTTGCGGATGGAGAGTTTTTCTTTTTCATTGAGTTGTTGCCAAATCCGTCCGTCAAATGCCACTTCGCCTTCGTCTGGAGTAATTAATCCCATGATAGTTTTGAGAAAAACGGTTTTTCCCGAACCGCTTTGACCGATAATCATATTGGTTTTTCCTTTTTCAAATACGGCGGAAATACCTTTGAGGACTTTCGTCCGGTTGAAAGATTTCCTGATATTTTTAACTTCAATCATTAGCTCAACATGATTTGGGTAATGATATAATTCCAAAAAACAATCATAACGCTGGTCCAAATAACGGCTTTAGTACTGGCACGCCCCACTTCCAAAGCTCCACCTTTAACATAATAACCGAAAAAGGAAGGTATAGTGGCTATCAAAAAGGCAAATACAATGGTTTTTATGATAGAGTATTCAAAATGAAAAGGGTCAAATCCTATCCGGATTCCTTCAATATAATCGGGGGTGCTAACCAATCCGGTAACCAATCCAGCCACCCATCCGCCAAAAACACCTAAAAACATACTCAGTAAAATCAAAAAAGGGTAGAAAGTGACGGCCGCCAGAATTTTGGGCAAAATCAAAAAATTAGCCGAATTAACGCCCATCACATCTAAGGCGTCGATTTGTTCCGTAATACGCATGGTTCCTATGGTGGACGCAATATAAGAACCGACAATTCCAGACAAAATTACGGAACTTAAAGTGGGTGCAAATTCCAAAACTACGGATTGTTTGGCGGCAAATCCGATCAAGCTGGGGTCGATTAAAGGATTATCCAAGTTTAATGCGGTTTGAATAACCACAACCCCTCCGATAAAAAACGAAATGAAAGAAATCAACCCTGTGGTTTTTAGGCCGATATCATCCAGTTCCCGAAAATAATGTTCCCAAAAAACACGGATATTCTGTGGTTTGACAAATGTTTTTTTCAGCAGTAAGACATAACTTCCGATTTCTTCCAAAAAGCGTATAATGATACGCATGCATTTAAATTTTTATACAAAGATAGTTTTTTTTGGCATTTGTTTGGTTTCAAAATAAACTGCCTTTGATTAGTAAAAGTAGATGCATGAAGATGTTCAGCGTTTTATGCCGGAAATTTATTAACTTTGCAAGCCAAAATTAAATCATTATGAGCGAACAAATGGAACACATTTCTATTTTGATATTAGGTTCCGGACCGGCCGGATATACGGCGGCCATTTATGCGGCACGTGCCGGTTATAAACCGGTGGTTTATACCGGAATGGAAATGGGAGGACAATTGACCACGACAACCGAAGTGGAAAATTATCCCGGTTTTCCCGAAGGTATTCAAGGCCCCGAACTGATGGAAAATATGAAAAAACAAGCGGAACGCTTCGGAACGGAGGTACGTTTCGGATTGGCTACCGCTGCCGAATTCAGCAAGGAAAAAGGAGGAAAACACAAGATTACTATCGATAATAATAAGGTGGTTACCGCCGATGTGGTAATTATTGCCACAGGTGCTTCAGCCATGTATTTAGGCCTGGAGAGCGAGCAACGTTTACGTGGAGGTGGCGTGTCGGCTTGTGCTACTTGTGACGGATTTTTCTATCGGAATCAGCGGGTAGCCGTGGTTGGCGGCGGCGATGTGGCGGCGGAAGAAGCTTTGTATTTATCCAATATTGCCAAAGATGTGAAAATGTTTATACGCCGTGACCAAATGCGTGCTTCCAAAATCATGCAAGATCGCGTATTCAAAAAAGATAATATTGAAGTGATGTGGAATACGGAAGTGAAAGAAGTGCTTGGTGATAAGGTGGTGGAGGGTGTTAAAGTAATTAATAACAAAACCGGAGAAGAAAAAATCATTCCGCTCGAAGGGCTCTTTATTGCCATTGGTCATAAACCGAATACAGATATTTTCAAAGGGCAAATCGATTTGGATGATCGTGGATACATTATAACAAAATGCAAATCAACCCAAACCAATATTCCCGGTGTCTTTGCTGCCGGAGACGTTCAGGATCCGCGATATCAACAAGCGGTTACGGCGGCGGCATCAGGCTCTATGGCCGCTTTGGAAGCGGAAGAATATTTGAATGAATTGAATGATTAATTTCGGGAATCTTCCGGCTAGTTAAAAAGGAGAAAGGGGAATGGGGTAGAGGAGTTCCCGTTGTTCATTACAATTGCGTTTTAGTTTGTTATATTGTAGAGATTAATGAAAAAAGGGACCGCCACGGAATGACGGTCCCTTTCGAATGAAAAAGGCTCTGTTTAGGTTTATAGGAGAGAAATTACTAATAAGGTTCCTACGGAAACCAGCATACCGGCTAAACTTCCGTAAACGGCATTCCATGTGGCATTGGATCCGGATCCACTGGCAATAAGAACTCCTATAAGGCCGCCCGCCACACTACCGGCAACGGCACCAATGCATCCCAAAAGGAACCCTCCCGCACATCCGGCAAGGCAACTCGCGCCGAATCCTAGAAATAAAGCCGTAGTTCCTGACATTTCCATATCGTTCATATAATCGTTTTCGGCGTAAATCAAGCCGTCTAATAACGGATTTGAACGATCGATATCTCCAAGCTCAAAATGATTTTGTGTAACAAACCGATCCAGCATTTCCGCGTCAACGAAAGCTTTTTGAATTCTTGAAGCGTCATAATCGAACAACTCGGCCGTCCCGGCTCTAAGTACGGAAGGAATCATAAGGATTACCGCTAAGATTACTGTTACTTTTTTCATATTCATTAAATTTTAAGGTTAGTTTTTGTTTTATTAAACTTGTTTAATTTTTCCTATTTGTTTTTGTTGCTTTTTTTATCGCTTGATGATTTTTCTTGAAATCACTCCTTCATCGGATTCAAGGATAACGAGGTACACACCGGCTTATAGTCCGGCTGTTGACAGAAGGAATGTTGACCGTATCGGGGTTTACTTCAAGCGTTATCATAAAATCATCGGCATCCAGCGTGTTAAGAAGCGGAGTTAAAATACGTGTCTCGTAAATACC
>Ga0256834_1000033_pt1 | contig 100117 bp, 149 predicted proteins | sample 4281140metaG_FD_190536 | JGI IMG/M metagenome (GOLD analysis project Ga0256834, IMG submission 190536) | Hydrothermal vent microbial communities from East Pacific Rise, Pacific Ocean - 4281-140 | ecosystem: Environmental > Aquatic > Marine > Hydrothermal vents | place: Pacific Ocean: East...
GTTATCGCCCTGACGGGCGAGTCACCGGCTACCTTTCTTAAGATGTTCAGGGCCCCGTTTACTTAAGGTTTACCCGCCCACCTCCCCTTGCGTATCCCCTCCCTCTCGGAAGGGGTCTTGCAAGCAAAGGGAGGATAACACTTGTACATCACCAAACTATTTAAAGATTGGTTTCCAATTATTAGTATGCCGGAGTGGTTTCTTGAGAAGTACAAGCCGATATGGTGGAAAGAGAACTTCGTGCCGATCCCATCAGACCAGATCGTCATCCCGAAGCAGGAGTTCGAGCATGTGTGTGAAAAGTACCACATCTGCCTGCCGTACAGGAGAATTACGCTGGAGGAGCTGGAGGAGCTGGCAGAGAAGAACCCGCACGGAGAGTGGGCTAAGTTCCTCAGAATACTGTTCTGGCAACAGAGGATGAAAACACCAGAAGAGTACGCGAAGTATGCGAGGTGGTTCCTTCCCTACATACCCGAGAAGTGGAAGAAGTACCCGTTCAGAAAAGTAGAGGGTGGAATCGCTGCTGCAATAGAGAGGATGTACTGGGAGTGTAAGAGAGACACCGGCGTCTGGTGCGGGGAGGATTAGTGCTTCGCCAGCTCCAGAAACGGTTTGGCGTGCTCTTCGCACAGTGGAAGCTCAAACACCCATGCGTCCAAGGGCGTTACCTTCTTACTCAGAGACCTTGCTTTTATTTTTATTGCTGAAGGCTTTCCGCACAGGATGCACTCGTTATTCTGCACGGCCTCGGCAATACATTCCTCGCAGAAATCACCTATTTTCTTGTTGTTATTGTTCGTATGGACGAAAATCGTTCTAGCTGTTTCTGGGTGGACTTCTCTGCGACACCTGTCACACACGATCACGCTCGCTTTGGAAAATATAGGATTTAACCTGCTCTTGCACTTGCTGCAAACAGGCATGTAAAAAGTAATTTGCCTGTCCTTCACAGTCCTCACAACATAAGGTGCCTGAGGATTGTGCACGACGGATGCTCTCCCCTTCACCTTGATGGGTTCAGTAATCCTTCCACAAAAGATGCACCTGTCGTATTCGTTGTCTGTTTTTATTTTCTCCAGACACCTTTCGCACACCGAGAACTCTCTCCCGTCCACTACACAATTGAATACATAGTAGTTTGAGCTTGCAGGAGCCCCGCAGAATAAGCACCTTCTCCTCTTTATTTTCACTTTCATGAACTCACCTCTGCTCCAAAAATATTTAAAGGTTTTGGGCCACCCTTGCGAGCTTCTGGAACTCTCTCGCAGCGTCAAGAGAAGTTTGTCTGTCTTTCGCCTGCTGAGCAAACTCTATTGCGTATGCAAAGTGTGCTTTTGCCTTATCCCGCAGCCCTTTCTTGGCGTAGGCCTTGCCAGCAAAGAGGTGAGCCATCGCTAGAGTCCTCATTTCGTTTGTATATTCCTTACACATGTGAATGAGGGTTTCTGCTTTGTGTATCGCTGCGTTAATCCATTTTTCTCTCTCCTTGCCCCTCTTCAGCTCGGAAATCGCGTCTGCCAGAACCATCTGGTTTTGTAGAATAGTCAACTGGGATTTCCCGTCTGCGAGAGTGAATGCTTCCTCATACTGCTCATAGGCCGCTTCGAGATCTCCCTTCTTTTGCAGGTCTATCGCCCTGGAAACCAAGTCTATGTGCTGCATTTTACACCCCCTCCGTCTCCACGTACGCTCTGAGAGTTCCATCCCTCGTCACAACCAGTCTCAGAACCAGACCCCTCAGATGAACAACCAGCCTCTTCCTGGACAAGGACGTTTTCAGTGGTGTGGAGGGTATTTCGATCATCATGTGTGGGGAAGTTATGCTGAGCGTGTTGCCGGAAACCTTTACCTGTAGCTTCCCAGCTATCATTGTCAGAGCTCCTTTAATTTCTCTGCATGGAAAAGAGTTATACTCGGCGAATTTACGCAGGTCGAGCTCCAGCAGGCTCATGTCGAGTTGTTTTCCAAATTGTTTAAATACTTTTACTAATCTATCTCCTCGTTGCTTGCAACACCCCTTGCGAAAGCGAGGGGTGTTCACATGCCACAACCAACAAAGCATCTACCTTCTCTTGATCCATCCATAATCCAAAACCTTTTTATATTTTTGATGCGTCGCACTATCCATTATGTCCGAGAGCAAGAAAAAGGGGGGATACTTCAAGAGAGTAGGAGTAGATACAAGTACACACGGGATGAAGCCCCTTCTAACCACATATCCCACGCCATCTATAGAGGGATATTATATAGGCAATTTCTATCCCGTCGATAAGCTTTTCAGTAAGCGTGCCCGCGAACGATAAAAATATAATTCTATTTTTTAGCTTTTTGCTGCCGCTAAGACTCTTTGCGTTCACTCGAGCTGCAACTTGTTCCCGTTTAGTGAGAGGAAAGTGGTTTTGGTGGAAATAACAACTGCCGTCGGATTTCCCACCTCTACAGTCGCTTTTCCCGAACACATCAGCACCACACCTTCCGCACTGGCTGAGACGGTCGTGCTTCCCAAGGTGAGGTAGATCGTTTCGCCTACCACCTTCACGAACAACTGCTTTTTCTCTCTGAAGCTTATGTAGAGATCTCTGCCAATCTCCAGCGATTTTCCTCCCTCTTTTTCTGCAAGCTGCTTCAAGGCCGAAAAAAGGTCAGAGCAGTGAGAAGGTCTCATCTACCCACTCCTTCGTCAGGATTTTTGCCCTCTCCTCAAGCTCTCCCTTCAGGTGGTATGGCCTGCTTATGTCTCCCATGGTGATCGTGAGTGTGTACACGCTGTGCCCTCCGTTCTGGATTCGGGTGATTGTATAGAATGTGCCGCATTTCCTCGCAACGACCACTATCTCTGCGTAGAGAGACTTGTTTACTCCGAAAACTGCTACTGGTGCTACCTTTGCAGTGTGGAAGTTCTCTCTGAAGAACTTCTCAAACTCGTCCGGGTTATTCTCAAACCTTTCGAAAATCTCATCCATCTGGCTTTCTACCTGCATGGAAGGTAGTTTGGTGGGAGAGATAAAAGAATTTTTGAGATTACGGGAAGAAGGTTCTACCTTGGCAAGAAAGAAGCGTAGACTATGTCTCCGTTTTCATTTAGACACACCTTCGCTTTTGCACCATATACCTCAGCCTCAAAGCACCCTATATGCTCACCAAACTTTCTTACTGGTGCAATCAGACCGGTTCTGGTCTTGAGAAATCCTGTTTTCAGACACTCTTTAACTCCGACAGTACCTTCAAAACCCTCTACCACCAGTGTGTCTAACCCTCGCTTCTTCAGAACGATCGTAGATTCTCCATTTAGAGATGTCTCAGAAGAGTATCCGTACAGCACAGCACCCCTGAGTACACACGCCATTTCAGCAATGTAGGGTTTTTTCACGAGCTTTCCATTGAGCTGCTCGCACAGATCCTCAAATTCTCTCTCGAATTCCAGCATAACAAAACTAGATAACACTCAACTAAATACTTTTCTAAAAGAGAAAAGAAGTGGGTGTCACCTCGCAGCCTTGATGGCAACAGCACTCAGCAGCACATCCGCTGCGGCTGCATTTCTATCCATGTACCCTTTCTCGACGAACTCGATAATCCTGATAGCTTTTTCAACAGTTTCCAGCTCAACAGGTTTTATCCCGAAGTCCTCTGCCACGCTTCTCAGGTGTCTGATTTTCTCCTGAATCTTCTGTATCTTCTTCTTTCCGAGCCGTCTCTTCTTGTATTCCATCAGCTCATCCACGATTCCCTTAAGCTGAAAGCTGTAGTGGCTCTTGAGCTCCGGGATGGTTGCGGGCTGCAACGGGAGAAGACGAATAATGAGACGTCCCGTTATGTTTGTATCTCTCGCACTCACTTCGTTCTCTTGAATATACCTCTCCAGCTCTCTGTAATCTTCTTGCACTTCTTCAATGAGCCTCTCAAACGCCTCTCTGTTTGTTTCCGGCAGGATGTATCCCACATCTATGTTTACCGCCAGCTCGTTCAGCCTCTTGTAGAACTTCCTGGCGATGGTGGAGAACTTTGCCGCTGCTTTTCTGTCCACCTTGGTTTTTCCGGTGATTATTGCCTTGGATGGGAGCCTGAACAAGACAACATACATCATATTCACTCGTTTGCAGCAAAAATATAAAAAAGTTTTGGAATTAGTCGTCTTCGAGGATCCATCCCCTCCCGCCGCACTTCTCGCAGCGGTGCCACTTTCCCATCACAGGGAGAAAACCTCTCCCCCCACACCTGGGACAGGATATTTTTCTCAGAACCATTTCCTCTGCCTCCTCTCCAGCTGCTGCACCACAAACTCCTCTGCTTTTCTTAGTCTTTCCTCTCGATTTCCAGAGAGATATATTTTGGGCATTTTCAGCCGGGAGACGATACCGGAAATCACCAGGTGCTGTATTTTCTGCTCGTTGGGGTTCAGGTCTGCCATTCCCCTGATACCATTTGGTGTGAGAGGTAAGGGGCTGCAAACAATCAGGCAATCATACCTGTTGTGCGTGGCTGCACCGTGGAAGAGCTCAGCACACCTCACGGCGAAATCCCTGTTAGTGTACTTTCCGCAATACTTCAGGAAGAAATATGCCCAGTCGTACACAGTCCTGTCAGTCAGGATTATTTCTGCTTTTGTCTTGCGGGCACTGTTCTCAGAAGAGATCATCTTGGAGAGGACTTCGTACTGGAATTCCAGAATGGATGAAGATTCCCTTACCTCGTCCAGAGAAACACCCAGCTCTTCTATAACGCTCTGGGCTGTATCTGCAACCAGACAAACCCTGTACCTGCGGGACATGGATCTGTATAGGTCTCTGGCAAGGGTCGTCTTTCCCGAACACACTGCACCGGTTATACCGACTATCATAGCTTGCTCTGGGATTTTACCTTTTTCACGATGTCTTCGAGGTCTGCCACATCTGTGCTCAGGATCTCCGTGAGCACTTGCTTCTTCAGCTCATCTGCTTCATCTTGCACTCCGTCTACCTTGCACGACATTGACTCCATTACAGACCTGTCCTGAAGCTGAAAAGTCGCCGTTATGGTAAGTCTGTCCTCATAGACACTAACACTGATCGTGCTGGCTCTGTCCAAGTTCAGGGCTTTCCCGTTGGAGATGAGGAATGTCATGGCTCACTCACCTCTATCTCTTCGTAATCTTCCGGGTCATACCACGACCCAGTCAAACCTTCGTCCTCCTCCTCAATAACCGTGTCTGGAGGGAGGTACTCGAGAACTTCCTTCAGAATTGCTCTGGCGTCGTCCCCGTAAAACTGGTAGGTGCTGTCTGGTGTCTCTATTGTGCATACTCCCTGCATAAACTTGATTGATCCATACTGTCCCTCAACATGGAGCACTCCTTTTTCCACATACGCGTCCACAGTCCTCGTCACGATCTCTCTTGTCAAGTCTGAAATGTCCTCGTGGAACTTGCAGAGCTTTCTCGCCATCTCCTGTGCGAGTTCGTGTTCTCCAATCAGCTTACAGACCTTCCACCCAAGCTCATAACCACAGTCTGGGCAGTTTTCCGGGAAAAGGGTCGGGACTACCATGGAAGACAGTTGTTTGAGTCAGATATAAAAGTTGATGTGCTGATTGGAAGAAGGTTCTTCACACCGTCCGGGAAAAAGAGAAAAAATTCGCGTGTCGTCGGTGTTGTATGCTGGACTGGCTGAAAGGTAGAATCATCGACAGGATCGTGAAGCCGTGTTACCGAAAACCAAGTTTCAGAGTCTTTGACGAAGAATGGGACAACCTGATCATCCTGGACGCTTGCAGGTACGACATCTTCCAAGAAATTACCGGGTTGGGGGGATACAGGCTGTCGGGGGGTAGCGACACCACTGACTTTCTGAAAACGAACTTCAGCGAGTACAGGGATGTCGTGTACATCACAGCCAACCCTTTCGTCAATATGTTCGCCAATGTTCGGAAGGTCATTCCCGTGTGGAAGTACTGCTGGGACTACAGGAAGAACACAGTCCCCCCAGAGGCCATAGCATATTACGCTCTCGTGACGGGTGGGAAGAAGGTAATTCACTTTATTCAGCCGCACTACCCGTACTTAACCAGCAGATATGACGATGGGTCGTTCAAGAAGCTTAGAGAGTGCATCGGCAAGAGCACAGGATTTGTAGTAGATAAGGAGACGAAAGAAGGGTTTTTCGAGATTGTGACTTCAGATGTGTACAAGAAACTGGACACACCTACTCAGATTGCACTGTACAGAACAAATTTGAGAATCGTTCTGGATGTTGCAATCCCACTTGCCAAGGCTCTCCCAGGGAGGACTGTCATTACGGCTGACCACGGCGAGTCGTTTGGAGAGAGAATACACCCAATTATCCCGTTCAAGATGTACGGACATCTTCCGGGGTTTTATGTGGATCATCTGGTGAAGGTACCGTGGGTGGTTGTGGAAGGAGGAGACGATGTGCTGGCGAGGAAGTTAAGGAAGAAGTACGCTAAAACAGTTCATAGGCTCAGGATGGAGGAAAGAATAAGGAATATTTCAAAAAAACTCAGATAACTATTATTTCTCCCGGCTTCGTTCTCTGCATCTGCGGAGTATTGTATGTAATGGAGATTAGGGCGTCCAGATCCATCCTGCAGTACTTACACACTACTTCGTCCAGAATATCTCTCACCTCGGGAGAAAGATCCGGTGGGGATGTGTTTGCCTCGTACACGTACTTGTCCAAGAAGGGGTCGTAGACTTCCTGAATTGCTCCGCTGTTGTCGAGCTCGATTAGAGCTTCTATGATCTTTGGGTTGTAGGGGCCGTAGAAATGATAGACATAAGTCAGTCCGGTGAGCGTGTGTCCGGTCTTTTCCTTAGAGAGAATGTCGGCTAAGTAGAGAAGCTTAACTACCTTGATGCGGGAAACCACCACTCCACACTGGTATATTAGGTAGTGGATGATGTCATGAAGCTTGATCATTGCAACATGTGTGTATCGAAAATATAAAAAGGTTTTGTTAGCTGAAAAGGCTCAAAGAGTTACATAGGTGTGCTCTCCATCCTGCAACAACTTTTCGATTTCAGTCTTGAGCTCGTCCACATTTTACATATCTCCTTCTAATAGAACGGCAATATTCCGAGAAATTTATATAGTTTCGCAGCAACATTATACCATGATCTGCAAGATTGCTGTGTTTGGTGCAACCCTGTCTGCCACTCTGCTTGCCGTCTCAGCATTCACAGGTAACTTGTTTCTGGCTATAGGGTATGCTTGTGGTTCCCTGTTTTGCTGCCTGTGTTACAAAACCTTTAAATATTTTTGATGCAAGTTTCGGCTATGGGATTCGGGAAGAGGTTAGAAGAAGTTAGAGAGCTGGCAAAAGAGGATTTGGGCAGGGCTTTTCTGGAACTGCTTAAGATTATTGAAGACAGGGACGAGGAGATTTCACTCGCTCTTGAGCAGATAGATGACTTGGAGAGAAGAGTAAAAGAGATCAAATCTGACATTGAAGAGCTAAAAGAGGATGTGGATGTATTGGATAGGGGTTTAGCCAACTTGGGTGATCAGATAGACAAAATTGAGTCTAATTTGTCTAATTTATCCAAAGATTCTGAATGGATCGAGGAGAGACTGTCCGATCTCCGCTATGAACTTCAAGATCTGAAATATGGTGGCCGTTAGCTTTTTTTGTGTCGCATTCTCGCAAAGTGCGACAAATCTTCTCTATTTTTTGTCGGTTTTCTGAGATCGGAACGGAATTTAATATAGATATTGCTCGAAGAAAAGCGACATTGGTTAGCGTGCTGAAGGGGTGTCGCAGTTCGAGCAGGGCGACATCAGAGCTTTGGCATACTTCCACTTTTCTATGCTCCTTGGTGGCCATAACCTTCTCCGACAGCACACCAAGACTATTCTTTGCATACTAGCCACCCTAAAAAATAGATTAACTCAAGCAGAAGTCGATTGCTTCTTTCAATCTTTTCGCAACTATATTGTTCAAAGTGTCTGAAACTTCGTCCGAATACTCGGCCTCATTCAGTGCAGAGTCTACCGACATTCCTTCCTCATAAAGCTCTCTCACTGCTTCTCCCAATGCTTTCATCACATCCAATACATCTCGTCTAGTGAAATGCATCTCATTGTCAACACAATCTTCGACACTTGGTGTAAGGTAGTTTGTTGGCCACCCGGCCGATTCTGCCCACAACTTAGGATTTCTTGCTGCGTTAGAAATTTCACTATCCAACAATCCCCTCGCAATCTCATAGAGGTTTCCTGACATGCAGATTTCATATAACTCCGGTACATCTTCAAATTCTTGGCAGATCTCTTGGATTTCTTTTGTTACTACTACCATGCGAACCACCTACAAAAAATAGGTTAAGCTAAGATATAACACTTGCTCTTGCTAACCTTCCTCAAGTTCCTCCTCTTCCTCTCTACATTCGTCTTCCATGTCGTCCAAGAAGTAAGTCTCCCCTGCAAATCCGTGCTCATACATTTCTTTCATCATTGTGTCTGGAATCTCCTCCACATCCCAGAAGCTATAGCCACCAGAAGCACCTGTACCGAATCCAAGAGCCAATTCCTCTCCATTCTTTTCATAAATGTAGAACGGGATACCGCACACATCTCTCGACCCAACCTGCACCCAGACATTTCCCTTCTTCAAGTCCTCTGCTGACCTGTCCAGAATATCAATAAGGTCTTTTGTCAGTTCGCTAAGATACTTCAAAGTCTCGCTCGGCCTACTCTCCTCGTCCAGAGTCACGAACCAGTCATAATTACAAGCCACAGAGTCCCCACCAACGCTGCATCTCCAGAACTCGGTGTGCTCCAAGAACTTGTCCAACACATCGCTTTCCAGAATTTCCTCTGGTACTTCTACACTCTCTTCGTGTTTGGCATAGGCTTTACAAGTTCCACTGGCATTGCATTCCAACAAGTATGATTCACCATCTCCTTTATAGTAGATTCTCGCAGTGACCTCACTATGCCACTGTCCGAATCCTTCTGCCCCGTAATTACTCATAAGTCTAAACAGCTTGTCTGCTGCCTCCTTAGAGTTGACTTTACACACCACTCCGTCCAAAACCCCTCCATTAGACTCGCATTCTTCTGTGAATCTCTCACCGAATTCAATAACTGGGGCAATAGACTTGGCGAAGACGCGATCCATCACCCTTACTGCTTGCAGGTAGTCTTCGGGGAGATCACCCTTCATCTCGTAGAGTACATTACACCCATCGCTCTTACAAGAGATGTACTCTGCCTCATTTCCACCTTTTACCGTCTTTCCGAACCCTACTGCAAATGGAGTGGGCAGTGGTTTCTTTTCTTTTATCTTTATGTTTAGAGGGGTAGTTTCTGAGACGTACACCTCTACTTCTTTTCCATTCCCAGTCAGCTCAGATTGTATGCTGTATATCGCGTTTGGTCGATGCAGGTCTTTTATAACATCATACACTCTTTCAATAGCTTCGTCAGATGGCAGCCCTTCACAGAACAGCCACACATCATGAGGATATTCGGAAATCCCGACTTTTGCTGTACCTCCGTTGAGCTCGCACGCCTCTTTGAAGTTCTCCATTAGGTTCTTCAGGTACTCTTTGGTTTCCGGAGGTATCTTCAACTGTTCGAGAGTTGCTGGCATTGACATGGCAATCCCCTACTGAAATAGAATGTTATCTTATTTAGATGTTTTTCTAGATTGTTGTGTGTGGGCATTCCAAAACCTTTTTATACTTTCGATACACAGTTGCTTGTATGACCGTAGATGAATCATTTTTGGTAGAGAAGCTCAGCAACAGATACCCAAACGACCGCTCTATGCTGAAAACGGCTTTGGAGCTGTTTGGTCTCAAAGATGTACATCTTGAGGATTACAAAGTAGTTGATTTTGATGATGAGGCTACACAGTATATCTACATTGGAACGGCCACCTACAATGGGAAAAAGGTACATGTGGTTGTGAAGTGGGGAGATGCAGGAGCATGGTTTGCCTTGTTTGACAGTGAGTTGGGTGCTAAGCACTACGCCGAAATCGTGGACTTTGGATGGGATGCTGAGGAGTGTGATGTGGATGTAGTGTTCTTCACTGAGATGGCTCTTTGTTTGGCATTCTGCGACAAAGAATATGCGAAAGAAAGCTTGCCTAAAGTGCTGGAAGAGCTTAGCCAAGAGGCAAAAGTGCACGAAGGTGTTCCTGCCTGAACTTTTTCATTTTTAGATCTTGTCCAAGCTGGCCAGCCACAAAAACAAAATTGAAAAAAGTGGTTGATTTCCTCAACAAACCCTAAATACAAAAAACTAGGAGTCTTCCATCAGTTTTCTCTTCAAAACCTCGATTTATTCGGTACATCGAACGGAAACGACTATTAATTCATTCGGTGTATCGAATAGTATGGATAACTTGGCCGAGTATGTGTTAGAGAAACTCAGAATCATGCCAGAGTATGCTAGGATGCACACTAGAAAATTCTTGGGGAGAGAAACTGGCTGTCGTCCTGCCACTCGATCCTGATCCTCGCAACTCCTAGGTCTCACTCCAGAAGTCGGGATAGAGCGTTGTATCTTCCCGCAAGCTGCCTCGCCAGTGTGTCTGCTCTGTTCCAGTCAGTGGTCACCAGCTTCACCGCTCCGGTGACATTGTTTCTCACGACATAGACTTTCTTCCACCCACCCCTGTAATACTCGACACTGATTTCCCCATACTTCCCGTAAGTGTACTCTTTGACTAGCTTTAGGCCCTTAGTTGCTTCTGCCACCACCTCTGCTGGCACCGTATCTTCGACCCAAGACTCCTCAGCGTACCTGCTGATGTAGTTGATCTCGTCGGGTGTTACCATGGGGCCCCACCCCCGAAAACAAAACAACCTATCATAGTAAGTAATGTGTAGTAAAAATATAAAAAGGTTTTGGAGTTCAGATGTATACTCTGTTCACCTCGTAATCGGTGATCAGGAAGCTCGTACACGCCTTGCTCAGCACGACATTCTTAGGTATGATGCGTACTTCGACCGACCTTTTTCCTTTGTTCGCTCTCAACACCTTCCTCAGCTCGTCGTTTATCTTCAAGATTGCAGGAAGTGCCAGAATTGCGTCTCCCTGCGAGACTTCCGAGACTTTAATATCCACACAATACATCCAGCCTTTTTCCGCAGCAATCTTTGCCTTCCTGAACTCTTTCAGACAACCATACACCTTTCTCGGGAGTCTCATAGCCCCAAGCTTTTCAGCCAGCTCTATCCAAGCCGTTCTGTCACTCACATCTCCTGTTTTGATCTCCTTCTTGTGGTACTCGCCATTTCTGTCAATGTACTCCAGAATGGCATAAAGTCTTCCCTTGAGATATTCCATCCCTCCAATAGCAGACCAGTGTACCAACACACCTTTTTCCCTCCACTCTGTCGTTGTGAAATGCAGGTCAGCAAGCAGAACAGTCTCTTTGTCCATGCTGAGAGGTCTGGAGATTCTGGGTATATTCTCGACGATCTTATAACACATATCCCTACCAATCTCGGTCATAGTAGAAAGTGTGCTGCGAAAGTATTTAAAGGTTTTGGAATTCAGTACACATCTCCCTCAAACTTTGCAGTACTCACTCTGAACAGGATTTTTGTAGCTATCGTGTCTGCAAAAAATCTCAACACCTCCACCTCATCCGCTGATGCTGTTCCCGTTAGTATTCTTGGAATTACAGTCTCTTCGAACCATTCCAGCGTTTTTGTCGCATCTTCCGTGCTGTTCCTCCAAAACAGATACCTGCTGAATTTTGAGGATGCTATCTCTTTCATGATGTCGATGAACTCCTGTGCTCTGGCAAAATACCTCAGCACGATGTCTGGATTCTCCCCCTGCAAGTGCAAGTAGTAGGTACATCCTACATACACATCGTTTGCTATTCCTGCGAGACTCACCAAGTCAAGATCCTGCATAACACGCACGAGTGGTAGAACTAGAAAAAGGTTTTGGAATCAGATGTATTTCACCCACAGAATGGATGGCGTGCCGAACATCCTGTTCACCTGCGAGATAAAGATAGGATTTCCCGATTTCTTTGCTGCGAGGTAGACATACGAGAGGACTCGGGGGTCGTCGCCATCTATCCTGCCAGAAAAACTTAAAAGAGAGGATATTCATAATTACAAGAAAGAGGTGAGCCATGTGTCTAATGAAAATAGTCTGCAATACTTTAAAACCATGTGTGAGGAGTATGGCGGAGAATTCGTAGAGTTCCCGCAAGAGACCAAGTGCCTCTTTTCACACCCTAGCAAAGCTTTGAAACTCATAAACGAGTTAATAGAACAGGGATTCAGACCAGACCACCCAGTGGCTGTGGTATATGACAAGCTCTTTCCCGCACCAAGAGGGGTGGGTGAAGAAAAGCTATACGCTGAATTCGGGAAGCACGGAGCCAGTGTAACTGTGTCTACAAAGATGGACATGTCTTCTGAGTGGGATGTTCATATGGTCTTGGAGTCTCTGGGTTATCCGGATTCTGAAATTGAGAAGATGCTGGTAGACTTGGAAAAGAGATTTCCAGAGGATATTGGAAAGCTTATGGAGAGAGACTTCCCACCTGAATTGCAAGAATTGACGAGCTGTGGTGGGAAAATAACCGAAGGTGGAACTTTCGTGATGTACTGTACAACACAGATTCCTGAAAACAGGTTCTCAAAAAGGCTTGCATCCGATGCTATGAGTGAGCAGAGGTTCGCTATACGGTACAATGTCTATACTGTTCCCAGATTGCTAAGAAAGGTTTAATTTGTGTTTTTTATGTTTTCCATCAGCTCTCTCACTTCACTTTCTGGGGTATCCATTAGGCAGATGTGGTGCTCCACGAACATCCTGAGCTCGTCCAGAGCGTGAATCAGGATTTTTTGAGCTTCTTCCCTGTTTGTTCCGTGGTAGATGGCGTTGAGCACCGTGTCTATTTCCTCCGGCTGCAGCTCGCAGAACCTCAAAGAATCTATGAGGTTGCTCTTGGGTTTAGTGTAGGGTTTTCCGCTTTGCAGGGTTTTCAGTGCGTGTGCAAGTATCCCGTAGCTGATTCGGGCTCTCGGGAGCCTGAACACGGGATCTTTCAGGTCAGGCATAGGTTACACCTCCATCCAGTTTTTCAAACTCGCTATTTCACCCCTGCACAACTTGTCAATGACCTTCTTTACCTCCCTCTCAACAATATTCATGAGAATCCACTTGTACCTTGCGTCACCGCTGAGAGATGGCAGGACGAGCTTGGCGAACCCGTCGTCGAACCACACGATCCACCCTATGTTGTAGAAGAACAGCTGCATCAACTCCCTCTCGCTCAGCCAGACATTTCTCGTTGCGATGTACATGTAGTCGACTAGATCTCTGCGAGCCACTGCCTGCTTAACGACTTTACACATGTCTGTCTCCTTGAACTCTACACCTATCAGGCGGTCGTAGATGTGTCCGTTATCCCCTGTCCAGCTCAGGTGGACGAGAAGGTCGAACTCCAATTTTCCTCCGTCGAAGTGCACCACCTTGCGAGGGTGCAAGCTGTAGTTGTAGTCGTTGTGCTCTGGGGAGTGGAAGTTCAGTACTACCTCAGCCACTCTGTCTGCCTGTGCTTCCTCCTTGTTCCCGTTCTGGGAGAGCCAGCGTCTATACTCTTCGAGGTTCAAGATCTCACCTCTTGAACCAGAATTTGTTTCCTTCGATCAATCGTTCAATTTTCTCTATAACTGACAGCGGGTCGTCTACTACCTCGCTAAGTTCTTCTTTTCCGTTGATTTGTATGGTAATCTTGTATTTTCCATTGATTTTCTCCATGCTAACCTCTACTTGCTGCTTGCTGCATGATACTGCTTTTCTCTCCTCTTGCTCAACCGATTTCCCAAGCACCCACTTCAGACAGGCCACCCACACTGGGATTTCAGAGGGTTTTAAGATGGGGTGCTCGAACGCCCAGCAGTGGTCGAACTCACTAGATGTGATATTTAGCGGCTTCCGGCACTTCAGGCAGAAGTACGACGCTGCTGGTGTGCTCTGGAGCTGGTTCAGCAAATCCCGTATTTCTTTCTCCGACCTCATTGTCCAATCCGCTCCTCAAAGTTGAACGAAACTTACCAAGTTCTTCTGAGCTATTACGTCTTTTACTCTTTTTTCAGCGATTAGGCAGTATTCCTCCACAATATCTATCCCTATGAAGTGTCTGTTCGTTTTCGCAGCCACTGCTGCTGTGGTTCCACTACCCACGAATGGATCCAGTACGACATCACCTATATAGCTAAACAGCTTAATGCACCTATACGGCAACTCTTCGGGGAATGGTGCTGGGTGCTTGTATTTTTTCCTGCTCGCACAGGGCATTCTCCACAAATCCAGCACATACTTCAGGAACTCGTCCCTTGTTATGTCTGACTTCCCTTTCTTCAATTTCTTCCACTGGTCTTTGTACCCGACGATGATAGCTTCGGTCATGTGCCTCAACCACGGTGCTGATGCTGAGCACCAGCTCCCCCACGCTGTGTCGTTGTCAGAGTTGCACTGATCCCATGTTATGTTGTCCCTATATTTTAGTCCGGCTTTCCGCATGGCCATAACTGAGCAGTACCATGGGGAGAACACGTTTCCCTTTGGGGCCATTTGGTAGGGTACGTTCCAGCAAACCCTTCCATCCGGTTTGAGTACTCTTTTAATTCCTTTGAATACCTCTGTAAGAAATTCGGTGTAGTCATCCTCTGGCATAATTTCTTCGTACTCCATACCGACGTTATATGGTGGTGAGGTTACCACAAGGTCTATGGAGTTTTTTGGCAGCTCTTTTAGTACATCTCTGCAATCCCCACATATTATGTTGTCTAGAATATCGTCCAATTTCTTACCGGCAATGTCTTTCAGATACAGCATGATCTGACGAACCACACGAGTTTTTTCAGCGTTTCTATTTGGTCTCATGATGCAAAAGGTTTTGTAGTTTCCCAGGAGAGAATACATCATGCAGTGTAGAGAAGTGTACATCCGGAGAGAGCCGTATGTCCGGTACGGTGCTTGCTTGAACACCCTCAAGAAAGCAATCAGAGAGGTGTTTGGAGACAGTATTACCGGAGCAATTGTGAATGACATATTGACCAATGAGGCGGGAAACCACAAGCCCACGAACTGGGAGTGCGACTTTCTTGAGAAGAGCCCCAAGGCATGCGAGGGGCTTACTGTTGAAGAGTGCATCAAGAAGTACGGAGAATTTGAATACAAGGAGTGGTGCTTTTCCGACCCTGAATACAAGTACAAGTACGGAATCGAGGTCGACTGCGGCAGTGGTCTGATCTATGTTTACTACTGCGAGGAGGAAGGAAAACCCTGACCCCAACACCAGCACCGGCACCAGCACTAACACTCACTCCTCCAGAAACTTCTTCGCCAGCTTCTTCAGGATCTTCTGCTTCAGCTCGCCATCTGCGTCGTTCAGCACCATGAGTGCAAGCATGTCCCTGAACATCTCCTGCAACTCGCTTATGGCTTTCCAGATCTGGGAGATCTGCTGGTTGGTTGTGAGGCCTCCGGCATAGGAGAGCTTTACCACCTCATCGGCCGTTGCTGAGATTGCCTCCCTGAAGGACTCGGTGAGGATGCTGCGGAGCTCTTCCGTCAGCCTGCTCGTAGTTTGGGTGAGGGTGGACTCGACAGTCTCCTTTACCTTCTCGGTAACCTCCTCCGCTACCTCCTCTTTTACTTTCTCACCTACCTTCTCCACTTCCTCCCTTACCTCATCGTAGATTGATCCGGTGGCGAGCTTCTCCACAGCCTGCTTGAAGAGTGAGGCCTTTTCAGCATCTGGAAATTCGAGTTCTGGTGCTTCCCTGAGGGAGCCGTCCACCCAGTACCCCATCCCCTCGATGTAGGCGTTGTTGTTGCTCAGCCGCACCTTGCGAATTATGCCGTCGGGGTCGATGTATCCCACTTCTGGTTTAAGGGGTCTCTTCCTCCCAACCCAGCCCTCGTCGTGGGCTAAGATGGTTATGCCGTGGGTGGCGAAGGCCATGCACAATCGTTCTACTATGTCACGGATGTCGTGAACGATGAGCTGTTCGATGTCCGAGCTGAAGTCGTCCCAGGGGATTGAGAGGGAGGCCGAGATGATCATGCAGGTCTTCTTGATGTGGACACGGTAGTGGGCGTTGAATCGCGGAGAGGGGACAAAGAGGATGGGCGTGGGTAGAGACTTTTTGCGGCCAATCCTAACTACTTTGGGGGGATGGCGGGAGTTCAAGAGTGATGTAACAGACATGAGGAGATCTTCGTGAGTGAGGGTAGATAGGTCGACTGGGGAGATGCGGTACTTTCTCTGGAACCCGTGAACCCTGAAGAAGCCGTTTTTAGCCCATTCTTCAATCTCCTCTGCCGAGGCGTCAGAAAACCTTTTCTCGGTGAGCGAGAGCGGGTGGGCAGTGTGCTGGGGGGTTTGGGTGTGGTGGTCAGCGGAAAAACCGCTGGGATTTTTCCGGTCACCCTTGCTGTCGGAGTCGTCGTTTACGACACTTCTCAAGAAGGAGACGAAGAGGGGTGCTACCTCATATCCCACCCCAACCCTGCTTGAACCCGACTTCGTATTTTCTATTACGAAGGTTCTCTTCGAGATTACACCCTTGCGAACCAGTGAGTTGATGATCCGGGAGACTGTAGTTCTGGGAATTCCCGTAAGAACGGCGATCTTGGTCTGGGGAAGGTGCGGGTCTTTCAGGATTGTGTCGACGATGGCCTTGACGCGGGGCAGGTTGCGGATGTCGTACCAGTCGATAGGGTACATTGTTATACGCCCCCTGTGTTCACCTGCAAAAACCCCCCGTTTACTCCTGACCACTTAAGTGAACACATGGGTTTTTTGGGTACTATTTTGACAAGAGCACTGACCACAGTTTTTATTTCAAAACTGGATAAAACAAAGTGAGCACCCCGGGTTTTTCGAGTGGTCACCTGCATATTCTTAGGATTAAGAAGGGTGATATTTAAAAATTTCTAAAAAGGCAAGAATGGGAAAGAAAAAAGAGTTAATGTGTCTGAGATATATTACCGATTTCTAGCCAAACCCTTAGATAGCCTCTCGTGATATAGCTTTGAATGTTCTTCGGCCAAAGGTGCGGTCAACCTGCTCAAAGCCCGAAGTTTGTTTAGATTTGCTCCCGAAATATCACCTTTTACGAAGTGAACATAGGCTTCAGAGATATATGGCGCCACATCAGACAGATCTACATGGCAAAATTCCTCTACTTTAGGTACTAACAGCTCAGCTTCACGCAAGTTGTCACTGCTAGGCATTGACATCAGCAAGTGATACAGTCGCGAAAAATTGGACAAGCACTCTGCGAACTCACCTTTTCTGAAACAAACTTTCTCCGGCAGCTGCATGATGGGTACTTTGGTGGAGATATATTTAAGTGTTGTTGCTTTTTCGGCCAAAAGCAGAAATGATGACACTTTAGGCACGCAGCATCCTGATTTTTGCCCGTTCCAGTTTTCCTCCCGCGTAGTCAAGTTGGGCCTGACAGAACAGCAGCTTTGCTTCTGGCAAGTTGGTATTGTGCTGCTTTTCAAAATCCTGCAACAATAGTTTCGATTCTTGCAGAACCTTTAAGCTTGGCTCCCTCACCAGCAAATTCCTCAGTCTGGAGAGGCTGCCCTCCGACACAATCCACTCATCTGCAATTCCACAATTTTTCTTTTGCAGTTTTTAGCAACTCTTGCACCACTGCTAGGTCTTCTGAGCTGTTGCTCTTTTCAAGCTCGTCAATAGCCTCATTTAACACCCGCCTGAATTCCGAAAAAGACACGCCACAATCACTCTCCATTTCTCTTTCCTCAAGCAATGCATTGAGCACATATTCTCGTGTGACCTCCTTGCATTCCATCAAATCTTCGCTACCACTAGAACATGACTTTAGCACCCTATTAGCATCCTTCAGCAACTCCATAATTAGATAATAGTGCCTAAAACACTCGCATTTCTGACTGACCATTGAGTACCACCAAAATAGAATCGTAAAAGAACCATATAAGTTTTTCTTTTCCGATGTCAGTCTCTGGGAGCTTCTTAGCTGCCATTCCAAAACCTTTTTATATTTCTGATACAAACATTTTGTTATGACCGTTCAGTGGGGGAAGCTGGTTAGTAGAAGAGTAGATCCGAATGATAAAGCAGTCCAGCTACGCAAAGCTGAGAAGGTTGCCGAAACAATTCTGAATGTAAAGTTGCTCAGTTATGAAGTCATCAACATGATTTGTGAGTTCCTCGACAATTGCTTCAAGTACCCGGAAATAGCCCAGATGTTTCCTGCTGCGATGAGCAAGGCCATGGACATAATTAGAGGGGTTGCAGAATCGGACGCCTACAAGATCATCTTGGAGCCATTCAGCAAGAACGGGTTCCCGTGCTACGCAAGCGATGGGAAGTATATAATCACAGTGTTTCAGCCGAGCAAAGAGGAGTTTGGAGGTGTCGACTTGTTCATCCATGATGCTAATGGTCTGCTTGTCGATATTCCAATCGTGTTTACCAGCGTGGTAAAAGACGACGGATTCAGGGTAAAAGTTTACACTAACACTATGGTTTTCGAGACAAAAGAGTTCAAGTATTTGGAAGAGGTAGTGGAATACCTGATAAGCGTGAGGGAAACCGTGGCGAAAGCTGTAAGATCGGCCGTAGAGAACAAGCCCGCCCACCCAGTGCATATCCCAGAGACCTTTGTAGAATATCTCCAGAAAGCAGGCATGGTCAAGATTATAGAGACATACGACTGCATATTCGAGTCTTTAGACAAGTGCAAGGTTGTGCCGGCTACGAAAATCGTGAAGTGTGACTGGGCCCTCTTTGAGATCTCGGGTTGCAAAGTAAGCTGGTACCCTGAGGATGCCATTTTCAAGCTAATTGAGGGCTTTGCCGAAGCTCATTCAGAATATACTCTTCTGAGAGTGGACGATCCAGATGTTTGGACATACAACGAGGAGTACGGGTTCTGGAGATACAGATTCTCACACTATTACGATTCTGAGGGAAAGAAAGTGTACAGAATGTCCAAAGGGTTTAGTCCGCTCACCATAGCCAAGTTCCACGCAGTGAGAGGGTATGGGTTATTTAAGATCGTCAAAGTAACCAAGAAGAGTTCATGGATCGAGCCAGTGTTAAATCCCGTTGACTACGTGCTGGGGAGGTGCGGTCTGAAAAAGAGGCCCTTAGTTTCGCGTGTTTTTTCCTAATTTTTTCCCGAAACCTTTATATATTTTCACTACACAGTAACATGCATGGTTCAGATAGAAGAGGTTGGAGTGGTGCGGAAACTGAAAGTCACGGTGAAAGACCCGCACACTGGCAGAGAGTCAGAAGTCTTCGTGTGGATCTCTCAGGAGGAGAATGGTCAGATAACCAAGGTAACCGTGAATGGCAATGCGCTTGCGAGGGCGGAAGTCCAAGCAATACAGGAGCTCTTGGCCAGCGGCGAGCTTAAACTCTGATTTTTCTTTTTTTGTTATGCTGTTTCCAAAACCTTTAAATACTTTCGCAGCACACATACTACTATGACCGAGGTTTTAGAGTTTTTTAGAGGAAGGAGAGGCAATGTAATCGCCAAGCTGCCAAGCGGGAAGATCGCACTGGTCAACAAGAATTCTCCTGTCTACCCCAGAGAGGGAGAGAAGTGGGAGTGTAAGGTTGATTTTGAGAGGGAGAACTACGCAGTGGTCACACCTATCATGAGGATCGTCAAGAAGAGTGTGATGAAATATACGAAATACACATGCGGACACATTGAACCTTTGTATGAAGTAGAAGTTGAAGTTCCAGAGGACAAGGAACCAGAACCAATCATAGAGCTCATGAATTGCCTATGCCGCTCATGTGCTGAAAAAGCATCTAAGAGACTTCAAGAGTTCATTAAGTCTGTCCGCAAAGACTTGGAAAGAGTTGTCGGAGCCAGAGCGAAGAAACTGCTTCCGAAGATCGGCCCCATTCTGGAGAAAGTGGAAGAGCTGCAAAACAAGATGGAAGAGCTGGACAGAGAGTACGGGAAGTGGGCTGAGGTGAAGAGAGCATATATGGAGGAATGGCTCAGAAATGCCAGACACACCGTGTTTGAGGAGATCCTCAAGAAAGCCAAGAGGAACGAGAAAACAGAGAGTCCAGTAGTCGAAGACGGGTGGTGGATTCCAGCTTATGAGGATAGAGACACCATTGGGGCACTGACTCTAGAATGGGATGGAATCAGAATCTCGTATTACCCGTTTGGCAACAATGTCAACGAGGAGATCAGGTACAAGCTCGCACAGGCTTTAGATAAGACAAACAAGCCGTTCGTTGTCAAAATGAGGGAGATTGAAGAGAAGCTCAATGAGGCGAGAGAGGAAATCCGCAAGCTGTATGGCAAGGCCTTCGAGACCCTCATCTCCGACCCCACTATAAAGGCGTTCTACAGGTTGCTAGCAGAGGAGGATGTAAAAGAGCTCATCAAGGATGAGGCTATGAGGCCACTGATTCCGGTGTTTGAGAGGTGGCTGGACATAGCACAGGACGAAGAGTATGTCAGAGAAAGGATTACATGTCTTGAAGACCTGCTCAGAGAGGTCAGAAACAACTACCTCTACGAAATCGACATGTATGACGGCTGCTTTGGCAGCATCTGCAATGTCGACTGCGAGAGAGAGTTCACTAAGATCGTGCTGAGTATGGTCGAGTGAAGATCCATTCTTTTAACTCTTTTTTCCAAAACCTTTAAATACTTTCGCAGCACACATACTACTATGGCAGTTGTAGTAGGTGTTGATAGGTGTGAGAGTAGCAAGCCCAATGCAAACGATGTGCAGGCCATCGTCACGCACGGGGGTACAGCACACACCGATGACTTTCTGGCAGTGGCTGTTCTGCTGACACTGTTCCCAGAGGCTACGGTGTACAGGGTCAGCAAGGTGGACGAGGGCGAGTTCCCAGAGAACACTATCTTTGTGGATGTTGGTGGGAAATACGATGGCGAGAGGTTCTTTGACCACCACCACGACCCAAACCTCCCATGCTCCCTGATCCTTGTGCTCAAGAGGTTCTTCCCCGATGTCCCAACAGACATCGACGAGCTCAGGTGGATAGACGACTGGGACAGACTTGGTGGGCCAAAGACCCAGAAGAAGTGGGGGGTTAAGCTCCCAGAGTTCAGAGATCCTATCTCCGCATCCATTATAGATGTGTTCAGCAGCTACACAAGCATACCATTCTTCGATCCGCTCCACATGGTGCTCCAGAAGATCGGAAAGTCCTTCCTCGAGTTCCTCAGAAAGCAGGGTGAGTACCTAGAGATTGCTAGAAACGCTGAAGTGTTCGAGGTGAAGGGAGTCAAGGTCGTCAAGCTCGACAAGGGGGTGCCGGTGAGGTTCATCAAGCAGGTGCATCCAGATGTCGGTGTTGTTGTCCAGCCAAACCAGAGAATGCCAGAGGCCATGTCCGTGATCAGGATTGACGACCACCCGAGAGTTGACTTCCACAGAATCAGCGTTCCGGCACACTTCATCCACCCAACGGGCTTCATGGCCGTCGTCGATCCAGAGCATGTGGACAGGGCACTGGAAGAGGCTATTGAGTAGTTTTTCCTATTTTTGTTTTTAGAAATTTTACAATACTTAAAGGGAGGGAATGTGAGGTGGAAGCGATGGACAAAAAGCAAGTAATCGAATTTTTAGAGTCTCTGATAAAGAATCCTGACGAATTCAAGTCCTCAATCCCAGAAGACAGGTTCAAAGAGCTGCAGCTGAAGGTTTCAGAGATCTTGAAAAGAGCTTTCTATGAGAATCTCACAGCAAATCAAGTCTTAGATGAGATAAAGAAGATAGCTAAGACTGACGAGGAATATGCTAACTGCCTCTTGTCGTACATCGTATTTCTCGGAGCTGCACAGTTCTGGGCTCACGCGAAGTTGATGGGTTATTTGTGACCTCTTTAGAAATTTTTAAATATTCTTTTTTTGTCGTTTTTTCGAGGTGGTTTTGTGGAGGACATTATAGAGAAACTGGAGAAGCAGGAGAAGTACATGAAAATCATCAACCTGCTCATCGTCGTTCTCTACATCTACATGACTGTTTCGATGTTTTGCACGCTTACCGGCCTGAAACTATCCACTCTTCTCCACAAGGTTGTACAGCACAAGTACAGACTCCCACCAAACTGGGTGCAGAAGTATTCCTACGAGCTGTACCTGATGAGGTGGGCACTGTTTATCCTGATGCTCGTCGACCTGCCAGTGTACATAATGACGAAAGACGAAGAAGGTAAGCCCCAGGTTCCTCTCCCATACTTGGTTGCAGTGAGTGCCGTGTTCGCAGTGTGTGGGTTCGTGCTGTTCATGGCATACGGATACGCCTTCGACTTCATGTACTTCCTGTTTGGTGTGCTATCCCTGTACAACTGTGCGAGAAAGGGCAAAAGAAAAGAAGTTAGTGAGGAGCCAGAAACTGACCTGTTCGAAGATGTCAGCTAAACTGTTCTTCAATATACTCTTCTATTCCTTTGAGTCTCCACCTCTGCTCCATGATCGACGCTACTGTCGGTGCGGGCTTTGGAGAGGGGCTGACCTGACGGGAAGATTTAACCTTCTTCGGATTTACTTTAGCCTTGGTATTTCCAAGCTTTTCGGCAGGCTCAACCCTCACACCGTCCTCGCCGGCAATTACCCTAAAGTACTTTGGCTCGACTGGCTCGAGCGGTGGCAGGTCTGTCGGGTTGGCGTCCTCCCATAGGACTGGCTCCGGCTCCTTAACTGGCTCTTTCTTTTCTTCGAACAGATCAGTCTGTGTGTGTGATGTTCTGAAGTGGTCTGCCAGCGTGACCACTCCGTTGTGGAGCATGTGTAAAAATATCGCCAGCAGACCAAGCCCCATGTACCATACCCACGTGTAGTACACGCCCATGACAGTATATATCGCCATTAAGATAGAAGCTACTGCAACCTTCTTTGCTGTTGGATAATTCGCAAAGGTCTGCATGCGTGACGGGATGTGGCTTATTGCCCACACAAACGATCCGACTACCAACCCGATCGTCCCGAAGAGCAGCATTGGAGCTCCTCTGAACACCACTTCCTCCACAAGAGGGATCATCAGGCAAGTGTAGATGAGGTTTGCAGGCAAATCGTCGTAGAAAGGCAATGAACTGACGAACGCTATGTCTTCTCTCACTATATAAGACAGCAGACTCCATAGCAGTATAGAGGTTATGTCCACTATCAAATACCCTAGAAGAGCCAGGAGTATCTTATTCATGCTATCACTCCTCCTATCGGGAATATCAGCATTTCCACCAGAAAGAACGTGCACGAGATGACAAAAGACACTGCCAGTATTACAAGCGGGTTGTCTGGATTGACTTCGCCCAGAAGCCCCCTGCTGGCGACGCTGTAGAACATTTGCAAGACATACTTCATGATCAGGACTATCGCAAACGCTATAGCGTACAGCTCCAAACCGCTCGTGCTGAAGTCAGTAGTTGTAGTGACATACATAATATACCCTGTAAAAAATGAAGTCAGCAAGATCTGAAGCTCTACAAGAGCTTCGTTTTCCATTGTTTTGAAGTACTTCCCATGTCGATATTCTTCCTTATAGTACTTTGCAGTGTAGAAAAAGGGTATTGATAGCGTCGTGAAAAGGGCAAGTCTATAACTCTCAGAAACATTCAGAAACAGAGCAGTAAGCAGTGCAAGAAAAGAAATGCTAAAAGTCAGGTACAGGTTCTTTACTGTGCTCCATGACATCGCCACCCTCCATTACTTGAGCTCCATCCCTGCAAGCTGTGCGAAATTCGCACCCTCTGTGACGCACATTATTACCTCATCCATCGTCGGCAGGTTGGAGCAGGCCTCGATGAGCTTTTCGTTCAGGTCACCCAGACACACTCCAGCGTTCTTCAGACATACTTCGTTGAGCTTTTCTTTGAGAGCTTCTATGTTTTCTGGAGTTGTCTGCTTACCCTTAAATTCGTTATACAGCACCCTGAGCTTCTTCCTCGTGTGGACGAAGCTATCGTTTACACAGCCAAAAAAGGTCTTCTTGTTAGGGGACACAGTAGAACAGGCCTGCACAACAGGAGCAACCAACTTGTCCAGAGTGTTTTCTTTGTCAAGGCCCCACTTGGAGTAGTGGTCGAGAACCCTTTTTGCGAGAGCAGCAACATCCTCAGACATGTAATACAATAAAAAAATAAGGATATTAATACCTTTTGGATTTACTTGATTTTGCCGAAGTACCTACTCCTCTTCTCCACCTCTCTGATTGCAGCCTTGGCGGATCTCTTCTTGAAGTATACGACTCCAACCAGGCACGCGCCGAGTAGTCCGATGACAACTATAGCCATGAGCGGGGAGATCATGTATGGCTCCTTCTGGTACATGGCCGTAACGACGGTGTTCCCTGCCATGGTGACCTTAACAGTAGTCGTGTTGTTGTAGCATGTGGTGCCCACCTTGATGTTGTGGAGCTTGTAGAATGCGAAGCCGGACTGGACGTTCTCAGGGAACGTGAGGTTTGCGACCATCATCGTGTAGAGCGTGTAGTTGGTAGCTATGTCGTATGTGAAGTTCTTGAAGTTGACAGGCTGGTACTTAACATTGCTAACCGTTATCGGAACACTGTTCACATCGAGGTGATACATCGCACTGGCGTTTATCGTGACATAGACGGGAGTCTGGTTAGCAGGAGCTGTAATTGTCGGGATCGTATAGTTCATAAGTGCCGTGTAGTTCGTGGTCTTGAACAGGAAGATGTAATCGGTACTGTCAGTCAGGTTAAAAGTAGCGACACCCGTGTCGTTGAGCTTTCCGGATTTTACGAGCTTGCCTGTGGACGCGACATACACGCTGTAGTCGGCGTTGGCAGCGGGTTTTCCGTCAGCTGCAATTCCCTTAAGTACAACCGGTGTTTCATAGGCAAGTGCTGGGCTCGCTAACAGCAGTACGGCAAATATTGCCGCAACAATCCACAGCTTCTTCATGTTGCTCACCATCTAAAAATGAGCACAATATCATATATAAGCGTTGCTTGACTTCTCAAAGTTTGACGGACGGAACACAAAAATGTGAAAAGATTTAGAGATTCACTCAAACTGGATTTTGCATCCATTATCCAATACTTCGAACTCGATTCTTTTAATTCCTGTGGCTCTTTTCTTGCCAATTCGAGAAAATCCACCTTCACACCTGACCCCAAAACCCACATTTCCTACGGAAAACACAACTTCGTTGTCGCTCGCCCTGAGCGTTCCCTCTTTTCCCAGAGGAAGAGTGCATACAGCTATACTGTCCCCTTTCTTCTCGAACTCGCCACCAACCTGATCACAAAACTGCTTGAACTTCCCGAGAGAGTCCACCCCCATGGAACCACCGAATCAAAATACCGACAAAAGAATATATTAGTTTCGGAAAAAAGAAGGATTAAAAAACGAATTTAGTAAGTGAGCCCCAACTACCTCATCCACTCTTCTGGGAAAGATTGGGAAAAAAGAGGTTAACCTATGTGCACGGTGTAGTAATCCCCACCTTTTAGTATAGCGACCTCCTTGATGCCGTACAGATTCAATTTGCCATGTGGGGTTACATTTGGTATGTTGCTCAGGTCGATGCTCCCGGATGTGTAGCCCTCGTTGACCCCCAAATCTAACTTGAGCGGAACCCACTTTTTAGTGTTTATGTTTAGTTCGCTTCCTCCAGCAGACACCATTATTTTTCCTTTGGAAAACTCCACGTATAATTTCTCATCAGGTGGCAACTTGCAAGCCACAATGTTTTCACTTTTCATCTCAAATTCCCCGCTAGCCTCTTCGCAAAATTTTTTGAAGTGTTCCACGATTTTCTTGTCCATAGTAGGCACCAATTCAAAATTGCTAAAGCAGCGATAAATAACTTTCTAAAAATGAGCTGCTCCTCACTTTCAAAAAGAGTAAAGAAAAACAAAAACTAAAAAGCTTAGTAGCCCAGCTGGGCAAGCCACTCTTCAATGTACTTGTAATCGCCCTTAGTCTGCCTGCACAGATCTACAATCTTCTGGGGTATCCCTGTGATCGTACCACCGGGCACCTTATCTGCCGCGCCCCAGCAAGCAACAACAAGCTTGCCTTCGAACTCTTTACCTCCATAGCCCGTTCTCAGCATTGGGACACCATCGGCAGCCTTGCACTTCGCTATGAACTCTTTCAGAGCCTCTACTCCCGAACCAAGCACATGCGTCATCTACTTCACCTCAGCCAACACTTTATCTTTCTTATTTATATAGTTTACGAAAGAACGGGAAAATCCACGTAATACATTGCGAAGCGTGTAATACACTCTGAGACGACGAAAAAAATATACCATTCAACTCAAATCAAATACTATGAGAGGTGACGGACTTCTTGAAACGGTGAAAGTAATTGCAAACAGTGTCGCATTTATACTGATGCTGGTGCTGGCACTGTACGCCTTCAACTTTAACCCGTTCTGGGGGGTTGCACTGATCTTCTCCGCCTTCGACCAAGTTGAAGATGTCTACCAGACTGTCAGCGGACAGGCACTGCTCCCAAGGTGGTTCAGGTTCATAGACGTTATCTGTGAAGGTATCGTCATGATACTTGGAGCACTGATGTTCCTGTTCGGATTGGCGTACTGGTATGTGTTCAGCAGCTGGTTCTTTGCAATATGGACAGTCGTTTCTGGGATGATGGTCTACACTTCTGCTAGCGACATCTACGAAGACTTCCACTTTATTTCACAGAGAGTACAGGGGATTAATCCCGTACACATGCACATCGGTAAAGGAGGGAGCAGGTACTTCAAGAGGGTAAAGTAAGGTGGGCGCTATGAAGGGCAGATACTTCAAACAGATCAAGAAAGACCCCATTGCTTGGAAAGCTGTTATGCTCACCGGACTCTTGCTGATGGTGTCAGTGGTCGCAACACTTCCAGCAATCCAGAAAACAACCTACTATTCCACCAAAGCAGACCCAGCAATTCTGGCGTCGATAAAAGAGAAAAAAGTGATTTTCGCCACGATCTGCTACACGGGGCACCTCGATGCACCAGGGATGATAACTATGGAAAGCTGGCACTTCGGAAACCTCACCATCGCGTATGTCAGGATGCCGCCGGACACGGCAAAACAAGTTCTGAAGGAGAAAAACCTCATCAGGATGTACAGCTGGGAGAAGTTCAAGCTCCCACCGTACAAGTATGTCGTAAAGGATAAGGGTGTCACTTATAACTTCAGCAAGGACTACAAGAGGATCTACCACCATGCTAGCGACATTTATACGGGAAAAAATGTTACGATTGCTGTTATTGACACTGGTGTGGATTACCTCCATCCAGACTTCTTCAGAGACGGTCACACCGTGTTCAAGGCACTGGTGAGTGCTCTCTACCTCGTGAACGGGAGCTGTCTCACGGTCAATGTGTCCGGATACAACTACACGCAGATGGAAGATGTGTACAAGTTTGAGCTGAGGATATTGAAAGAGACCAACGGGCAGAACTATCCGTTCGAGGATGTGGTCGGCCATGGGACACATGTCTGCGGGATAATAGTGGGGCAAGGTGTCGCCTCCAACGGGAAGTACAAGGGAATAGCTACTGGTGCAAACCTGATCATGATAAAAGCGTTCTACGATGAAAGTGGTTATGCGACACAGAGCTCCATCCTGAATGCTCTGGAGTGGGTGTACGACAACGCCCAAAGATATCACATCAGGATACTCAGCTGCTCTTGGGGGTATTATCCACAAACTAACTTGGAAACCCCTACAGAGATGGCCATGGACAAGATCGTGCACGACAAGCATGTAACGATATTCTGTGCTGCCGGTAATGAGCTCGCCCTGCCTACTACGATCATAAGCCCTGCGAGAGACCCGAATGTAGTTGCCGTGGGTGCCGTGGATCCGTACACGAACAAACTGGCTTACTTCAGCTCATGCGGGAATCCGGTTATTCCGCCGCTTGCACCGGCTGACAAAACCAAGCCCGACTTCGTGGGGGCTGGTGTGAACATAATTAGCTGTGCAAGCCACCTCGTCAGCTTCCCACCGGACGCCGTGATAAAGGGCAACGACGGATGGGACTATGTTATTATGAGTGGTACATCCATGGCCACGCCGGCAGTGGCTGCAACTTACGCGTGCTTTATTCAGTACTGGGTGCACACGCACCACAAGATACCAGACCTACACGACTTCATAGAGTACACGAGAAAACACGGGCACGTGTACGACTGGCTTGGGAAGGATTTTATAACAGGGTGGGGCGGGCCTGTGGTGCCCTCTCCCAGTTCTTGAAATTTTTTGGCCTCTGATTAGATACTTCCCTCATCGGATGTGGCTTTTTAGCGACTAAAGGTATATATATTTCGTAAAACCAAATTTGATGGGTGGTAGAATGGATGTGGTTGGTCAGCTAAAGGAGCTCTGCGACAGGTTTGGAGGTATCTTCGAAGCAGAAGAAGACATAGGCCTATACACTTGCTATTTAGACAACTTATTTACTGGGAAATATATACGAGACCCGAATGTAGCTCTAGAATTTTGTTCAGACTTGTCTAAGCTGCTGAACAATGAATTTGCCATCGAACCTCTCGTAAATTCAAAAACACTCATGCGTATTGGGTTTGCTGGGGAAAAGAGTTATGAGACGCTGGATGTTGGAGAAGGGGCTACAGGAATGTGGATTATGCTATATCGCACAAAAACAAGAGAAGGCACTATAAGACATAACATATTGATACAGCCAATTAAACAAAAGGGCAAGCAGCTGTATGATATGGGTTGCAGGATAGACTATAAGGTGGAACCAAATGGCAAGTCTGCTTTAGCAAGATTTGTATGCGATGAATACTCAGATACGAAGATTAGTTCTGTTGCTGCAAAAATTGAGAAAAGGATTTTTTAGTACTCTTTTTCTTCCCACTCGTTTCTGAAAGTTAGCTGCTCTCCTTCGTCGGTTATGTGCAAAATAAGGGAGTCTGCAAACAGTTCGATGGTTGTTTTCTGTTCGTCAAAGGAAGTCAGAACTCTGGCAGAATCGACCCCATTTTCGCAAGAAACTTCTTTGTTTCTACCCCACAAGTCAAACCCAACACTGGCTTCGCGTGTGTAGTCGCGATACTGTCCCAGCACAGGGATTTTGCCTATGACTGTTGTTTTTCCGCTTTCAGCACTAACAGTGAACTCGATAGGATTATACAGCTTGCAGACGAGTTCGGCTTCAGAGGAAAAAATGTCTTCTCTGACGATTTGACCACCTATGCTCTCGCAGAACTCTTCGAACTCCTCGATTCTTCGATTAATCAAATGGTTTCCTGAGTCTCGGAAAAGCATGTGGTTGAATATATCACAAGCTGCTAAAAAAGTTGCGGAAAAATTATGGAGTAAGCACAACCCATTCTTTCTCAGAGCTAACACCGAAAGAAATCTTTCTTGCTTTCACAATTTCTCTAGTAAACTCATTGTTAGTGAGCTTGTCATTTGTTATCTCTCCATAAGTCAAGCCTCTGAATGAGATTTCATTTTTGGCGCCCCTCAATGTAAAAGCTCCATTCGATCCCGATATGCTTGGTGAAAACCCTACCTGTGAGAAAATTTCGATGTCTATTGGTTTGTCCAATATGCAAACTGCTCCGGCTGAGTACTTTCCTACCCACTCTTCCTCAACAACGCCCCCCAAAAATTCGCAAAACTCACTAAATTTGCTGAGTCTGCTCTCAAAAGTGTTCATAACATCACCTCCTCCCCCCAAATCCCGAGACCAAACCCATCAACGCCGTCAGTTCTTTCTTTGTTAAACCAAGCTTTCTCGCCAGCTGAGTGTAATACTTCCTCGCTTCTCCGGCTGTACCTGATAGCTTGTACCTTGGAGTCCACCGCACCCTCAGGTTATTTCCTACCTCTTCTACCTCTGGCCAAAGGTGAATCTCCACAGGATTTCCAGGCGCGTTTAATGGTATTATCTCAAGATACTCTTCCGAGTCTGTTTCGATGTATCCCCCCTCGTCCGACACACACCACAAACTCTTTGCTCTGACTTCGAACTCCTTATCTCCTATCCTAACTCGTCTCCTCCACAGCTCCTTCGTTTCACAGGCCATAATGACCCCGCCCCAATGCGCAAGCAACAAAAAATAAAAAATTAGAGTCTCTTGAAGTACCTATATCCTTCACCCACCGATGCCTTGGACAGTTTCTGCATTATCGGGTTCTTTCCAGTCTTATATACATAGATCGTGTACACGAGAACCATTGCCGTAACGACTATCAGCGCGTAGATGAGACCATTCGCCACAGTAATAGCCATTGGGTCGGCAGATGCATAGAACCAGAACGGCAAGTACCCTTGATTCAGCAGCGTCGAGAAAATCATCATGAACCCGAAGACAAAAGCCATCCAGACATAGGTCATGTTCTTTCCAAAGACATTCTTGTTTTCGAGTGTCTTGAACAGCAGAATCAACATCACTGTAGACACTATTATTACTCCGACCGTCAGTGCGTAGTGCGGGTAATACTTGCTTATTATGGCAAAAACCAGCGCCGCTATAAGTGTCCCTGCAAAGGCCACCAGTTCTTTGTGTTCCATTTCCATTGGTTTTCTATTTGCCCCTCCATCAGCCATACTACTCACCCTACCAAAATTATAAAAAAGATATACTTAAGCATTTTGGCATTTGTTATCTTCCCGTTGCTTGCAAGACTTTTCCATCAGTTACCCTCTTGAAGAGCTGGGCTTTCTAAAAGAGTGTGATTCACAGCAGTTGTCGCTCTTGCAAGTATTGTTCGAATAACTTCACTGCGGCTTTTACCCCACTCCTTCGCGAGAGTGTCCAGTTTCTCCAGCAGTTCCTGGCTCAGACGTATCGACACTATCTCCGTGTTGGGTTTGCTGTCTATAGGTATCCCGTCTTTAATCTCAGCACATTCCTTTACAAACAGCACGCTGGACACCTCTGGATTTCCGAATAGCACCAGTGCAAACTGTCTGTTTCCGTCCAGCTCTCTCGCAGTGGCTACATAGTGGAAGCACACTTTTTCCTCAAAGTTGCCCGACTTTGCTACTTCTCTGAATTTCTTCAGCAGCTCGGTCTTGAAGGCTATGTAATCTTTGGGGGACATGTCCTTGTCGTGAAGGACTTCGTCCCTCTTCTTACACCTCTTATCGAGAGGACAGCAGAAAGCCAGATTCCCGTAACACAACCTGTCGTCATCATATTCTCTGTAAGACCGTTTAATACTCTCAAACATGTCTTTGTCAATTCCGAGGAGCTCGAGAGCCTTATCCCTGTAAGGGCACTCCTTCTCAACAGAACAGCAAAACACAATTGCCTTCAGCTTCCCCCCATTGCACAGCGTGGTCATGCCAAACAGCTCTTTATCCACATCTACTAGGACATCCATTAAAATCCCTCCCACTTCAATGGCTTGGGTACCCCAGACATCATGGCCCTCTCCTCAATTTTGGCTACACTATATATCAGAGACTTCATGTTTTTCAGGAACTCTTCTTCCTTCTCCTTCCTAACTCCCCCTACAATTACAATATCCTGGGTTGTTCTCCCGTCGAAATACGAAATAACCATGCACGGCACGGGATTCCCACCCAGCATGTCCACGACTTGCCCTTTCTTTGCCAGCTCTTTCTGCAATTCTGTTTTTCCGTATTTCTGCAACCACCGCGAAGACATGCACCTTCCAGACGGAGGGGAGTTTGCCGTTAACTCAAAATCGCCATCTACTGGCACGGGTATAACAGTAATACCATTTGGTACTTTTGCGCCGCTATTCCCGTCAAAAAACCAGTGAGGATCCCTACCCAGATCGTTCACTTCGAGCTTTTCAAGGGTTCTCATGAACCTTTTACACACAGGACACTTGATCGAGTAATACACTCTAACCACTACCACTCTTCCCACCCTCCATCATCTTCTCCAGATATTCGACATACGCCTTAATCTGCTCGAAAATTTTGTCAGACGCTACTTCATGAGCCTCAAGGTACATCCTCTTTATCGGCGGTGGGGCTGGTGTGTGCCCGCCGTCCACCATCAGGTGGTAAGCGGTGGACTTAACCTTATCAATTATTGGCACTTCTGGCTGGAAGGACAGGTGAGGAGAATCATACTTAAGATACAACCTGTTATGCTTTACTCCATGCTTCCACCTACCCTCTCGTGGGGCAAGCGTAAACGAGGGGCCCCTTTCTATGATTTCTTCCCCCTCGCCAAACAGCATTCTGGTGAGGATGTCCGAGAGGATGTCCATCACAGACTCCATCGCGTTGAACATTACCGTGTACATCTCACCACCCCTTCCACCTCAGCATTATCCCTCTCCCACCCGCTGCGGGTTCTAGAGTGATCAGATTTGGGATAGAGGACATGATTTCATCGAGGATTTTCTGAAAATCGGTGAGAATTTTCCCGTTCTCGTCGACATATCCAAGCCTCTTAGCCAGCTCGCTGAGAGGAACGGCTTTGAGAGGGGAGTCAATTACAGCTTTGATTATCCTCTTCGCCGGAGGAGAGAGCCTGTTTATCTTGGAGTCCAGCTCCGCCAGCTCGTCCATCCCCAGCGTGTACCCGGACTCTTCGAGAATGCGTATCGCAGATATATCACCTCCTTCGCCTCTGAGTAAGCTGAGAGACCTGAACAAGTTTCTGATTTTCGTCTCCAGATCGAGCAGGGCCTGCTTCAGACCGTCCACGTTTGCGTTCACAATTGCTTCTTTAACCTGCTTTACCTGCTCATCATAGCTGTCGATTTCTGCCTTGATTGCCTTGAACTTCATGTCAGTGATGTGGCCGTAATCCAAGCTCGTGATGTAAGAGTCCACCAGATCTTGAATGACGGACAGCTTGTTGAGCAGAATTTTCCTCTCGAATAGAGCAGAGTCCACGGAGTCCAGCATCTCAGCTATGATGCTGCTTATCTGGGCCGTTATGGTTTTACTCGTCAGCATCTTCATTCACCCTCCACTTCATCACTCTCTTCCCCGCCTTCCTCTGCTTCCTCTCCTGTCGACTGCAACTCTTGCAACCTCAACTTCGTCTTGGTCTCTTCAGCCCTCATTGCAAACTCCTCAACTTTCTTCAGAATACTGTCCAGCTCGCCTACCATCTCACTGAACTTTTTAGCCATAGATGCGGCTTCCTTAGACAACAGCTCCCACTTCTCCTTGTCTGCGGTAGTAGTCTTTAACGCCTGCTCCAGATATCTCTGTCTTTCCTTCGACTGAAGCATCATCACCTTCAGCTCCCTCAAAGCAGCAGCCATAGCCTTGTTCTTGAACATCATGTCGTCGAGTAAGTTGTGAAGAGATGCCACTTCCGATGCATACAGCTCCACTTGGTGCTGCAACTCAGTTATCTTCACGGACTGCTCATACACTATATCCTGCAATGCCTTGTTGGCCTTCAGCAGATCATAGTATTTGGACAGAACATCTCTCGGGATTTTGCTTAGAAGTTTGTGCGGGTCGAGTAGTAGAGCCGGGCTTTTCCCTTGAGTTACAGCATCCAAGTTGAGAATTGATTCGTACGGAACATGTACTTCTCTTACAGGTTTTATGTCCTCAAGAAAGTGGTAGTCGTCCTTGTTGGCCATGACTTCTGCGATGAGAGGGGTCAGGAAACCGTTAGTCATTATCGGAAACACATAGTCGTAATCTTTGTGTTTTGCCAATAGGGTGACGAAACCCGTCTGGATTATCCACACGGTTTTGTTCTTACCCATCTGAACGATAGTCCTGACTTTGTGAGATATATACTGCCCCTCATAAGTTATGTGCCCTCCCACACCTACAGTAAGCACAGGAACACCAAACAGGTGTGGGTCTCGAAACGGGGCGGTCTCATATCCCTGCATAACTATACACCTTCAAGAACTTCACCCACCGGCTTCGTCAAGAACTTCATCGATGGGATAATCATCTACCGGCTTCGTTACGGCATTCTGCTTCTTCTTTACAAGTTCTGCCATCTCCTCAAGAGATAAAGAGCTCTGCAATTTGGATTCAAGCGAAGACACTTTAACAGATAGCTCCTTTATCTCAGAAGCCAACTCTTCAACTGCTTTTTCGAGAGAAGACATATTCTCGGCAGCCACAGCGAGTCCGGTTACACTCTCTGCCGTCGAGTGGATGTCCTGCACCGCCTCCTGCAACCTCTCTTCGATCTTGGAGAGCTCATCTGAGACTATAGCGTTCACACTCTCGCGAATGATTTTTCCGAGCTCGAGAGTGTCAAGAGACAAGTTCTGCTTGATGTCCGAGACGATGGCTTCGATCTCGACACTGATGCGTTTTTTGGTTGTGGCAAGAAACTCGCTTAGCTCTTTCCTCATCCCGCTCAGTTCAGCCCGCTCCTTCTTGAGTTCCGCGAGTGTTTCGTCTGCTGAGGATTTTACACCCTTAAGAGATTTTTCGAGAGCCTCTATCTGCTCCTGCAACTCATCAACGCTTTTCTCGAGCTCTGTAATGTATGTTTCGAACAGCTCGATTCTGCTGATACCTATACCATCTATGACTTCCTTTGCAGCGTGAGAAGCTACTGCGTAGTTCTGTGCGCTCAACAGGTCGCGCATAATTTTCTCAAAAGAGTAGCCAGACGTCTTTTTCAGATTCTCTAGTTCGCTGGATGTTGCACTCATCTTTTTAAATAGGTCAGACAGTATGGGCGCCAGCTCTTTCTTTTTGAACTGCTCTAAGCTGGAACCCACCGCACCCTGCACGTGCTGCACAATCAGATTTTCTATCTGCGGCCTGATTCTCTCAAATACCTCCTCGATAATGTCATCGGGAATTGAGTCGTCTGGTTCAGGAATCTTCTTACCCCACATTTACTGCCCCCCTTTCTTTTTCTCCTCAGCAAGGCCCATCCTACTCATGGCCGTCTGTAAAAGAACGAACCCGTCGTTGGGGGAGATGTACCCCACATTTCCCTGAAAGAGTATTTTTGGTTTAAACTCTGGCTCTTTCGTCTTTAGCAGGAACTTAGACACAACAATCCCTGCTGAAAACGCCGCCACAGATGCAGCGAGCAAAGCGAGAACAACAGGGGAACGGAAGAAGATTGCGATTATGACACACCCTGCCGCGAAAGAAGCAACGGGGATTAATATCTCCCTCACAGCCTCACCTCCCAATGTATTACGCTACACATCGTGTATTACAAGAGCCATAAATTATTTAAATTTTGTGTAATAGTGTATTACATGTTCGGGAGAGACAAGAAAAAGAGGGGTAAAAAGAAGAATTTTGACAGCGACCTGATGTTTGAGGAGTTGCCGCAGATTTTGAAAGATGTCGGAGGCTGCTGAGGGGGGAGCGATGCACCTCATTTTTGAGATAACCCACAGGTGCCCAGCGAAGTGCCCTCAGTGCAAAGTGAGGAAAAACCCAATAACTGTCGACATCCTTACTTACACCCGTGTCCTCTCCATTTTCAGGAATGTTCCATCATCGAGATACTTGCTTACAATTAGTGGGGGGGAACCTAGCGTTCTCGAAAACCTGAGGGAATACGTGTGTACTGGTAAAAAGCATGGATACAATGTTACAGTTGTCACGAATGGATACAACCCCAAGAGAGTTATCAACTCGCAGCCAAACGCTGTGCAAGTGAGCGTAGACTACTTTGGGGAGAAGCACGACGAGCACAGAGGTATCAAGCTGTGGGATGGCATACTGGAGCTGCTGTACGGGATAAAAGAGGGCAAAATTATTGGATTTGTCAGGATGACTCTGATGAACGACAACATCGAAGATGTCAGGAAGATGCACGAGTTTTTACAAGCGGAGAAGATACCAGCAAAGATATTCGGGATGCCCGTAAAAGGTGTGCCCAAGAAGAAGCCAACGCCGGAGCAGTTGAGAGAGGCTGCGAAGTACTGCATTTTGCCAACAAGCTGTCCTGTTGGAAAGGGCCAGTTCGTCGTTACACCTGACCTGCAGGTGCTTGACTGTCTGTTCACCAGGAACTACATCGGGTCGCTTAATCCGCTCGACCAGCACAGCTTCGAGGAGCTGCTGAGAAGGCATGAAAAGCTGGAGCCCTATCCGTGTGGTGATAGGTATGAAGTGCAAGCGGTGCGGTGCTGAGCTTACCACAATTCAAACCACCATAGTGGAATTCAAAGGATGTCCAATGTGTGGATATGTGCCTCTGGCTGAGAAAGTGAAAGTAGGGGTCGAGAGCTTTCTTTTTTTATTCTTTCTGCTGATCCTTGCAATAGTAACTGCGCTTTGGGACAACACCTTCGGGAGGATTAAGCTTTGAAGTGGGCCACACACACTGTGTGCACGGTGTGTGCGATCCTTATTCTGTCTTTTTTTGTTCCCATTGCATGGGTGAATGTTGTTACAGCCGTTGCAGCGTCCATATTTCCCGATTATATTGAGATGGTAGCTAAAATCAAGCACAGGAGCAAAATAGTGCACAACTTTGCCATCCCGCTAGGGCTGTCCCCCCTAAGTCTGTATGTGCCGGGGATGTTTGGTTTCGCTTTTGGGTACTTCTACCACCTCGTTCTCGACGCGATGACGGTGTATGGAGTCTGGTTCTTCTGGACGAGGATAAGGGGCTGGTGCCACGCAAAGTCCACGCTCGAAAACACCCTGCTGATGGTCGTTCACACGATTTTTCTGTTCCTCGTGTACGCTCGCTGACTTTTCACCAGCCCGCTCTTCAAAGTGGACTTTCCCGAACATTACAAACAAAATGTTTATAAGTATGACTGGCATTCTTGCATATTGTTTATGGAGCGGATTATGTCAATTATTAGGGATGGTAAGTATGCACTTTATAGGTGTGTCTGCCTAAATCCTTGGAGATTTTCTTAAGCTAAGGCATTAGCGAAAGAGCCACTCCGAAAAGAGAGCCAATCGATTGTTACAAATTATGAAGTTAATTATGTGATATATTATGACTCTTGCATTCCTGCAATATCGCCATTGTCGCACTTCGAAAAACATATATAACTATGTCCTTAGATGTGAAGACATGGCAAATCCAAAACCATTCAATATAGAAGAGATCAAACAGCAGCTCAAAGATGTTTTTCCTGACCCACCCACAATAAGGAAGTGCAGTGAGTTTGTTATGGAGACATCTTTTCAAACGAAGGCTTGGCTAAGATTATACCCTACAGCTATTGGATTTGCTAAAGGCCTTGGGTACCTGTGCGAGATTAAACCAACGAGAATGAGTGATATAGTCATCCCCCTTCGGCAAAAATTTGCAGCCCATATAGATGAATATTCAGCAACAAGAAGAGATCCGCGTCCGTACCTCACTCTTGCAATGATGGAAGACCCGCTCAAGTTGACAAGGGGGCTTATCAAGCTGATATACCTTATCGAAAAAGAAGGGAAAACAAAAATCTCGCCAGAAGACCTAAAAAAGTGTGGTCTGACAAAGGAAGAGTTCAAAGCACTCTACAAGGACAAGGTGATAAAGGCTTATCTGCTCAAAAAGATGGGGAAAAGGTAGTCAGAGGTACTTGAAATAGTTCTTTTCGAGGTACTCTTTTATGTACTTAGGTAGCTTGACATTATCCAGAATCAACCTCTCTTTGTCTTTCTTGGAAATCGCTGTCGGGACTATGAAGCAGTACTCAGAGTCTGGCTGGCTGATAAGGAGTCCTTTGTTGCCTTCGTTATCTTCAAAGACTTCGATGTGCCATTCCTTTTTCCCCTTTGGTGGCTTTACATCTTTGCTGATTAGCACTTCTACTCCTTTCTTGTTCCGCATCGTGCAAAAGTTGTTCCACCTGCTTTTCCACCAAGCCATGCTATCACCTGTTCAATGTTATTTCTTTATCTTATATATTGCTTCCGCGTGCGGGCAGTTCGAGCAAGTGTCCTTGTCGCACTTCTCCCAGAAAGGACACTTCGTGTAATACACTGGCATGCCCGAACTCTGACAAAAAATTGAAAAAAGTTTCGAAATCAGATTTCGCAGATCAACCTGTGCACCCTTACTCTGAATCCCTTTTTTGCCAGCTCGTCTGCAATTCTCCTAGCTTCTATTTCGTCTGAGTGTTCAGCCTCTGCGATTATCCTGTGAACAACCCATTCCTCGGTTTCCATGATCTCATGCTGTATTCGACATACAAATACTTTACCCACGTTTATTGTCTAATTCGTGATGTAGGTAGGCGAGGAACAGGAGTGCGAGAATCTCGAGAGCTGCAGTTACCGGATCGGAGATGTCGACAGGTGTTGTCGCCAGCACAGTAATGAGAAGGGGGATCAGTCCTGCTTTGCTGCCCTCTTTGAGTTTTCTGCCAGACCACCAGAACGCCATTCCCACGACCATGCAGACGAGAGACGCTGTTACGGCCCAGATGTATCCTCCCGTGAAGATAGAGTAAAGGAAAAACAGGATTGAAAGGGCTGTGATCAAAACGCCTGCCAGCTCTATAATATCTGCAATTAAGTCCACAACGAGACCTTCTTCCTCAGCCATCATCTCACCCTCTTGAAGTAGCGACCCCTCTCAGGCATCAGGCTGGCCTTTACAGTCCCGTAGATGATGCCCATTGTAGCGGCCACGCCAAAAGCACCGGTGCTCGTCAGGACATCCGTGCTCGCCAAGTGAGACATAAACCCAGTTATCTTCGTTAGGAGGTCTGCGAGCCCTGCCCAGTTCACAGTGATGATCCCCAAGTTGCTCAGTACCAAGAGAGAGGCTAAGTATAGCCCAGCCGCATACATGAAAAATCTGGCTGCTGCTTTGATTGCTATCCCGATCAGAACACCTATGCAGAAGCCACCGACACCCAGAATGACAATCCCCGCTGGATCCATAAAGATAGTTAGATGGAGAGTATATAATTCATGCGGGAAAAAAAGAAAGGAAAAAGGAGATTACTTTATCCTCTGGAAGTAAGTTCCACCCTTCTTCAGGAGAGATGCCGTCGGTGCTGGTGCTGGTGTGGTGGATGTGCTGGTTGTGGTGGATGTAGTAGAGGTCGTGGAAGACTTCTTCTTGAAGAGGTTTATGCCGTAGTAGTTGGCACTGGTGATCAGTGCGACCAAGATGAGTGCCTCAATAACTGCTGCCAGCAGATTGTGGATGAATATATATCTGGCCAACCAGATTATCCCCAGAACTACCGTAATCATCCACGCATACTTGTTGCCGTTTATGAGCCCGAAGGACAGTATTATGTCCACCAGACCTCCGGCCAAGAGCAGCAGTGCTACTTTCGCTATGGCACTGTGCATAACAACAGACACTATGGCCAGCACTACCTGAAACAGCCCTGCCAAGAAAACCAGTGCCGCCACTATTTTTATTCTGGTTGGTGCCTCCTCCACACTTTCTGGGATCAGTTCCATATCCATCACCTAAAAGAATGTAGAATTGAAAAGATAAATAGTTTGCTTTAATTTTTGCGACAAAAATTGTTAGGGAATGTATTTCTCATACTCTTCTGGGTTGTAACCCAAGTAATCTCTGAGATATTCCAAAGCCTCATCAGGTATGTGGGAGATCTCGGCTGGAGTAAGAGCATACTTCGCTATGGTCTGCCATGGTGAGTTTTTCCACCGCCTGTATCTCTCCAAGAGATCCTCCTTCTTCCACTCTGGAAGTGGGCAGTTCTCGGCTATAGCTCTCACCGCCTCTACAAATCCCTCAGTGCTGATTCTAGCATAGTCACTACCGACTTTTCTCGGACGTTCTCGGTATTCTTCGATACCTATGCCATAAACAAGGGCCCTCCTAATCCCTTCAACACATACTGCCAAGTCTACCATAGTATCACCAAGAATCAATACATATTTGATAGTATATATCTGTTCCGATAGAAAAACTGAGAAAATCAGAGGTATGCTTGCCATCACTTGACTCTTCTGAAGTACTTCCCTCTCCTGAAGAGTGCGGCCGTACACTGCCTGTTCCCGAGCACCATCAGCACTGGATATGACAGCAGGATGATGTAGAAGATTACCATATCTCCATAGAGCACCGTCGTCGGGACATGAGTGAAGTAATCGAACACAACCATCGCAAACGCCAGTCCGGCAGCAGACATCCAAGCATGAGTCGTTCCCAGCAGAATATCTTTAGACAGTATGTAGTAGTAATGCAGGGTAAACAGGGCAGATACCACAATGACTGTGAGCAGCAGGTTGTTGTAGAAGTAGAATGTATTGTGGTACATCAGAACCCAGCACGCAGTATTGTAGATTCCCAGCAGTAGGATCGTGAAAAACAGCAGCTTGTTGATAGTTGGTGCTTTCTCAACCTCTTCTATTGCGTCGACAGGGTCGAACTCCATAATTACAGCTTACTAAAAATATGTAAAAAAATTACGCTGCCGCTAGTATCACGCTTCCACCTCAATCCTGTAGTCCCTCAGAACAGCCCTCCTCCTCGTCGCGTGCTTCTCCTCTATCGTACCCTGTGCCACGATCTCGTACACCTTCGCCACCTTCCCCGGATAATACCTGATGACCCTGCCAATCCTCTGGATGAGCTGCCTCTCAGTGGACGAACCACTCAGGATTATGGCGACCTCCGCGTCTGGTACATCCACTCCCTCGTCGAGGACTGTGGTGCTGACGAGACAAGTTACTTCCCCGTTCTTGAACTTCTCGAAGGCAGAGTCCCTCTCTTTAGCAGGGGTGTTTCCCATGATGAGTGCCACCCTGTCCCTCCCGAGGACTTTCTTAGCCACCTTGTACGCCTGCTTTGCCTGATCCACATACTGCGTGAATATGAGGGTCTTTGCATCGGAGTGTTCTTCTAGAAGTTTTCCCAGCACAAGGTACTTCTTGGAGGCCATGAGGGCTATCTTCATCCTCTTCTGCACCCTGTTTCCTTCCTCATCGCTCGCTTTCAAGTACTCGTCATACTCCTTGTCTGTTAGTGGAACCAGGATAGTCTTGAAAATTAGCGGGGAGGCTAGCTTCAGCTTCACCAGCTCTGCGTACACGGCTTTGTAGACCATCTTCCCGACTGAGAAGAAGATGAGTGCTTCGTTCCTGTCAGTCCTCTGTGGAGTTGCTGAGAGGCCGAGCCTCTTTCTCGCCTTGATGTTGAATGCAACTTTTCTGAAAGTCTCTGCTGGAACATGATGGCATTCGTCAAAGATGACGAAATCAAACTTGTCTTTTAGCTTGGTGATTTCATTGACTGCTGAGTTGTAAATCGCCACAGTGATCGGTCTAATATCCTTGCTCCCCCCACCCAAGATGCCTGCGTCCACGCCAAGTACCTTGCGGATAGTGTTTCTCCACTGTCTCGCCAGCTCAATCGTTGGGACGCAGATTAGTGTGGGTACATGGATGAGCTGGAGGGCGGCGAGTGCTATGATCGTCTTTCCACCTCCCGTCGGAACCACCACAACACCCTTGCAGTTGTTCTTGAGCCACGCTCTCACTGCTTCCTCCTGAAACGGGTAGAGCTTCAGCTTGAAGTCTGGCTTTGGTATGTCTTTCTTGACCCAGCCCACCCTATCAATGATGGCCTTGAACTTCAGCTTCTTGCAGGCCTCGTACAGGTGGTCTACAGCAAAATAAGGGATTCTATACACTCCGAGAGTCTTGTCATAGTGTATGACTCTCATCGTGTGCTCTATCAAGTCCCCGTTCTTGTCGGTCGTGAAGTACACTGTGGAGAGCTCATCGTATAGGATCTTTCTCTCAACTGGATCTAACCTCCTGCCAAACCTCACGATGACGTCTTCGCCAGAGTCCTCCAGGAGGATGCTGTCCTTCAGCATTCTGTACTTCTCCGCTTCCTCAAATACGAGTTTCTTGATCTCGTTCAAATATTCGATGTGCCTGTCTCCGTAGGTAAGTCCGAGAGAGTTCATGAACCTAAGGAGCTCAGGGACGAACTTTACCTCACTTATCTCATTCTCGACCACCCAGTTTGCCACCCTGTCTATTCTAAGAACAAGCTTCTTGTTCTCCCACTTAAACACCTTCATCGCCAGTTTCCACTGGTCTTCACTCAGTCTCCTAAGAGGTACAGTGGCGAAAGTACCCTCGTCGAGAAGAGTTTCTAGCTCCTGCAGGAGCTTCTTTTTCTTGCTGGCGTTTTCTTCCTCGACAGCCTTCGCTATCACCTTTATGATCTGTGAGGAGTCCTTGTCGAACACCTTTGCGACCAAGACTGCCGCTGCCTCGATGTCGTCCCTGTGTATGGGTCTGAGAACCCACGCCTTGCTCTTGGGATCCCACTTGAAGAACTGCTTGAGATCATCCTTGACCACCTTGATCTCGTCCCAGTCTACCTGTTTGGTGAAGGTGTCCCCTGCCACTACTGTGAGCGTTGGCATTAGTACCCCCTCCTTCTCGCTACTTTTAATCCTTCTTTAACAGCCGCCTCCACAGAGGGGAAGTCGCTGATAACATCGGAATACTCTTTAACGAGAAAGAGCCTGCGTCGGGCGTAGGCACGCACATAACAGACGGCAAAAACAGCTAACCTATCTAACTTCGTCATAATAGATGGTATGCAGTGAAAGTATAAAAAGGTTTCGGAAAAAGCTACAAGATCAATTCTTCCCTCTTCTTGTATATCACGAACTTTTCGGGCGGGAAGGGCCCTCTCTTGGAATAATACTCACCAACCATCTTTGCAGCCAGTTCAATCTGTTCTTTAGTAGGACAGTAAACAGCCGTGGCTGGCCCAAAGAATGCGTATGGCTCACCAATCTTCCAGACTTCGCATCCCAAGTTCCTTATCCTCTCAATAAGCCCCTTTGGGAACCAATCACACTTTATAAACAAGTACTCATCCTTGGTCATGCTACCACCAACAAGAGATCGACAAACTCCAAGAAATAGTTTTCGAATCCTTTATCGCTTAAAAAGAACAGTTAACTCCAAACTCACGATGTGCTTTTGGGGAAAGCAAAACATTTTTTATTTCTTGCAACCACACAAAGTTTGAGGTGATTGCATGAAGAAACTAACGGCACTGGTAGTGATTGCGTTAGTAGTAGTAACATTGCACCTTGCCGCAGCGACACCAGTGCTCGATAATGCAAATGGAGGGCTGTGGAAGGAATACATACACATTCCTATTGCTGCGCCTACCACAGTCGATGCGCAGTACATGATTAAGATAAATGGAACAAACGTTTCAGTGTACAACTCTACAGGGTCGCTGAAAGTGTCTGGATACTGTCCAGCGTTCTGGAGCTATGTCAACGCTACTGGAGCAGACATTAGGGTAACCAACCAATCGTCTGAACTCTACTTCTGGATTCAGGACTTTAATACAACGGCAAAAACAGCGACGATATGGGTGAATATTCCTGCCGGCAGCAGTGAACTGAGATTATATTACGGGAACAGCTTGGCTTTGCCGTCAGGCTATGAAAACGGCAGCAAAGTCTTCCTGTTCTTCGACGATTTTAACACACTCGATACAACGAAGTGGGCTACGGGCTACGCAACATTCCCCGGTGCGACGATAACGGTCTCAGGAGGGGTGGCACACATAAACACAAGCTCAGCAACATGGACATCATTTCACTCATACTACACGATAAGTAACACATCATCAGTCGTCATTGAAGCAAAAGAAAAGCTGTTATCGCTGAACGGAAATGAGCACGCTCTATATCTTCTCTCATCAGATAACTCAGACTCAAACCGTTTTGGCATCGAAGAAGACGGTGCAACGACGACAACAAATACGCTTCGAATTGAGACAGATGTAGTAGGGACATATTCCTATCCTGCAACCCTAATTGATGTCGGAAACGATTGGTATATTGCGAAAATCATCAAGTGGAACTCAACATACTTCACGGGTATAGCAGAGCAGAACGGCGTCGAAGCAGAAGGTTCAGCTAACTCAGCGACATGGAGCACTGTAAGCTGGTGGATTGGTGGGTTCACAGAGACATCAGCTGGATTTGATATAGATTGGATTTTCGTTGCTTCTCTCAGAGATCCTGCCACCTTCGGAACACCAGTCCAACTCCCAGCAGGCAAACCTGCCCCCGCAACAGTGCTTATCAACGCTACATACAATGCATATGACATTACCGGGCACTTGCTGATAAACAACAGCACAACCTTGCTTACCCCCCCATTTACCTATACTCCGTCTACCACTTCAGCTACTGGGTATCTAGGCAAGGGATCTCTTACTGTCCCTGGTCTGGCAAACATAACAATATACATAGATAAAAACTACACACTTAACTCAGTGGTATGTAACGGTACAGCCGTCACTCCTTCGTATATAGGTACCACTGTAATAAACGGAATAACCTATGATGTGTACAACTTCACTTCTCCTTCCGCTGGGCTATTGATTGTGACGGCAAATGTTACTCCGGTTACAGAGACTGGTGACCTACCAATAATGTTTATGGGGGATACACCCAAGTTTAACATAACATCTACAATTTCGCTGACAGGAGTTAACGCTACTTATGGGGCTACAGTTAAAGTCTCCGTAGGGCAGCCACTAACCCTCGCTTCCGTAGTGTATAATGGGTCTACACTAACAATTCCTGCTCCTACAACTGAGCTGATAAATGGAAAGAATTACTCCGTGTACACCTTCACTGTGTATAACTCATCCAGCATGCTTGTCACAGCCGAAGCACAGAACCAGCTGTATAACACAGTACATCTATATGCTGATGGGGATGAGAACTTCACATACTTACTAGTAGGAGAGCTGTTCAAAGTAGTATCTCCCATCCCATGCAACATAACCTTAGAAGGAACCACCTACACGGGAGTTACTTCTAAAGAGTTCACACCGATGAGCCCAGTACCCGTTACAGGGTTACTGTACTTATTCAATCTGACGACCCTTCAGTTTGGTTACAAGACGTTCAGTATTCCCGTCGTCTGGGGTCGTATCAATCTGACGGTTACACCACCAATACAGGTGACAAAGGGTGTGTACTCACTCACATATTCTAGAGTGTGTCCAGTCAATAGACTGTACGCTGGAGAAAACAAGATAGCTCTATATTACATGGGTATGCCCGTTGCTTCTGAAGAGTTTTACCTGAACCACACTAACAATGGAATGAACATAACTATCCCAGTAAATGCGACAAATGTGAGCGGTCGATGTTATAACATGTCTGTCGTGTCTAGCTCTAGATTTAACATAACCAACCTGCATCCCGTAGTCCCATACGGGAAGTTCGCAGTTAACCACACCGGAGAAGTGATTATCACTTTTGAAAACAACAGCCCAGTTACGGTTACAGTCACGGGGGGTCAGTACGCGTATTATCCACCACACTTGTACTTGTTCGGCAGTGGCAACGCAACCGTAACGTCATACTACAGAATAAAGATGAATGCAGAGTCAGCAGTAGGCATTCCAATGAATTTGTCAGTTACGGTGAACGGAAAGAAGATGCATGTGTACGGTATGACCGATGTAGTGATGCCAGTAAACAAGTATGTGATAAAATTCCCACAGAATGTCTTTGGATTCCAGTTGAAGAATGCAACACTTCTGAATGTAACATTCAACCTTACAAACAATACAGTACTACCAACTGCAATCTACAGGGTGCCGACACACATCGCAATAAACGCATACAGAATAAACACTACATCCTTCAAGTTCCCATTCCCCGTTCCGTTCATCCCACTATCCACCCACACGGAGCAGACAACCAATGGAACTACAGCATGCTTAGAAGGGACACTCTACAACTGGTACGGTACACCGGTGCCAGATGCAAATGTAGTCGTGAAAATAACCTCTCTCAGGACAAGATACACGATAACCAGAATACTGAGTACGGGTAGCACAGGTACATTTTCCACAAACTTCACAGCTGTTCCTGGGGTTAACTACTCCATAAAAGTTACATACTTGGGGTCACCAGTATATATCGGGTCAGAAGAGGAGATCACAGTTTCTGGTGGAGCTCTCCCACCAGCCCCGCAGCAGAAGAGCGAGATAAATGTACTAATATTTGCAGGAGTGTTCACCTTCCTCGGAGCGACAATAGCCGCAGCGTATATACTCCATAAGAGAAGTGTAACCAAGGCTATGGTAAAATTAGAGAAGAGAGGTAGGTACTTTAGGAGGGTGAAGTAATATGAAGTGGAAAGTGTGTTTGGTAGTATTTCTTGCAGCAATATTGTTGACTACTTGTGCCTCAGCAAAGGTAATCATTACTCCTTTACAGCATAAGCCCATTATATTAAAACCAACTTCAGTAATATCTACAAAGTCAGAAACTTCATCGGTTCCAAATACAGGGGTTTCGCTCACTCCGAGTGAGGCACTGAACAAGAGTAAAGTGTTAATCAAACTGACACCAATGTATCTCGTGAATGGGGCTGGAGCTGCGTTTTTCCCATACAATAATATTGTAGTATTCTATGATGGTAGCACATGCAGGACTCCACTATTCTATGATGCTGAGCAGAATCTATTCGCGACAGTAGGGCCAGTAAAAGTAATGAATGTAGACACTGGAAAAATAGTGGCAGCTTATTCACCACCACCAGGATACGCCGCAATATTCAAAGTTACACACGATGGCAAAATTGTAGTTATCCAAACGGTAAATACCTACGAAGGCATAGGCACCATGTCATCCATAGTATTGTGTCCAGCAGGTGTTGCAATATGCAATACAGGTGAGGGGCCACTTGTTGCCTATCCTGAGGTAATATACCCAAATGGCACAATAGTATTTGGGAGCACACAGACATTAGTTGGCTTCAACACAACCACCAAGACATTTATATGGAAGTACACAAGTAATTATACCTTCCAAGAGGGGGTTCCCAGTGTTAATCTGAGCTCACAAATTATATCAAGTATAATAACGCATACAACAAATTACAATGTAACACCACCAACATTTGGTGCCTTTGATGATTTATATGTTGGACATGTGCTCGGAGGGGACGGAAGGCTATACTGGTGTGTTGCAGTTACAGGACAGTACGCTATGTCACCTAACCCACAAGATTGGAATATAACTACACCAGATGGTGTAAATTTCAATTTGACGAAATACCCGGTGCCATTTTGGTCAGGTGATATAATATTTACAAGAATATTATCACCAACATTCACAAATACGACATCTGTTCCAGGAAATACAATAGTGTCTGGATCAACAGTGGTACCTGGGTTAAATGCAGAGTACATACCAGAAGAATGGACAAAAATATGCGATGGAGATATAGAGCTGCCAGTTGGCGCAAAATATTGGGTGATGGCAGATAATGCTTGGGCAAACAATATAGCATTAATTAATTTATACACTGGTGAAGTATCAGATTATGCAGGAACACCGGTGGTTAGTCATGGACTTAACACACACCCAATATATATATCAGGAATAGCCACACAAGATGGAAGGTATGTAATACTGCTTAAATGTACTGATGCAGGGATAGGATACACTCATGGAACTTTTGCTGCCACCAAACTACCTGTTAGAATAGAAGTTTGGGAACACAGTGGGAACACTTTAACACTTATCAAAACTATAGATTACAATTTAACATTATCTACTGAAACCACACAACCAAGATCCATGGGTGGGATTGCCAAAATGGGCCCATGGCAGTACTACGCACTGCCAGGGGGAATAATAATTTATGATACCTATACTCACACTCTAAGATTCTATGGATTCAACGGAACATATTCAGGTAGGTTGGCTGCGGTGGCACCAGGAGGTCAGTACTGTGTCCTTGGCAACACCGTGTTCAGAATAGACTACCTACTCAACATACCCTCCATAATCTACGACGGGAAGGTATATCTGTACAGCAACGCCAAGGACAAGAATCTGATGTCTCCTATCGTGTATGACATACCAAGCAGCGTGGATAAGTACGGGTACACGATGAGGATACTGTCAGGCACAATAAAAATCGGTTCAATATACTCAAAGAAGATGAGTGTAAACTTAACATCTGACAAGTACATATCCTCTGGACAGCTGTACAAGATGTACAAAGAAGGGTTGATTAGGTCGTTCCAGTATACAAATGTAAAGGGCAATGGTACTGTGGAAGACCAAAAGATAGTCGAAGGGTCTTACGGAGTTACATGCATCGACTATATCAGAAAACATGTACTTAAGCCGTGGGCACCTTACATAGCAGTTGGTAAGGTGGGTAGTGCGGTGGACATAGACATCCCCCTTAATGTCAAAGTTCCAGTATCTCAGTTCAGCAGTATCAACCTCGCTTATGCGTTGAGCTATGGTACGATAGTGCCAGTATACGAAGGAAACAAGTTATTTGGAATAAGCTACTCTGAGTTTGGAGTAGGGGTGTCCTCAGCAGTTGGTGGGTATCTTGCTTGGCAGGCTTTGAAGTCGTATGCTCCATCCATAATCTACGATCAGATACCAGTAGAATACAGCGAAGCAGTACCTCTGACATCGACGGGTGAGCTAGCGAGCACAGTACTCTCAAAAGCTGCCCCAGTAATCGGTATAGCCACTATAGTAGACGGTGTCGCGGGATACATCCTCGACCAGAACACGATGCATAACACAGAGATGCGGACATACCTGATGGTAGCACCTGTATTTCAGGACAGCGTTACTGGTCAGAGATACACTGTGGTAACACTATTCCTCCCGTCTTCTGTGAATAAAGACGAGTGGACTGGATATGCCGGGGAAATGTTGCAGAAGATAGGTATCAAGAACTATGTAATACGAGTGGTTACTATAGGCACCAATTGGGACGATTATCTGCAGGTAATGGCACATATGTCCAAGAAAGACTACGCCAAGCAAGTAAATCTACTGGCTGGACTTAACGATCTGTCTGCGATGTACGGTGTGACTCCAAACAGGCTTAAGCTTGTGGGGGTTCATATGTTCATAGCCACGCTTACAGAGGGTAGGCTCGATCTGTGGTCTTGGCTCAGTGGAAATGGTCTATCGTTCTTTGTGGTTACTGCGATTAATGCGCACCAGCTGTCAGTATTTGGCCAGATACCCGCACAGACCATCACGAATCCCGAAGAAATATGTAACCTTCTCAATCCGATATACATCAATACTGTGCCCGTCAACCTCACCAGCTCAGGAGAATATGCAGTAGCAGACTTCATGCTTCCAGCAAAGTGCCAGAAGCTGGTAATTCAGGTGAACAAGCCATACTACGCATCTATGGTTGCTTCTCTACACACTCAGCTGATAGCTCCACTGTACAAAGTGAAGGAGGGTCTTTATGCAACTAACTTTACATATTCGTGGGAGTACCCAATGAACGAGACGAAAATAATGTTTGCAGCGATGCCATACAAGATGGTGGCCTCTTATGAGACCGTATACACTACTCACGGGCCGGAACCGGTGAATATGACGCCGTACATGACACTAATGGCAGTAGTAAATGATAGCACATCCCCAACAAATGTCAGATACTACTATGGTACTGTCACTAAGCATGACCTCCGATTAATTGATCCACACAACGCTGGAATGATGGAGCAAGGCAAGAAGTTCCACATAGAGTATTATTACATAACCCCGGCAGTAGTTGGAGGAGACGCAGCAATACATGTAATGTTCAATGGAACTACTGTGACAAGCACGATACCCAGACACGCCAGAGTGATTATCGATAACTACGGAAAGAATTCGCAGACTGTATCGGGATACTTGCAGGTCATAGTTGGGTATGAAGATCAGATAAACCATACATTCAATACGGTAGACACGCACACTTACTACTTCACGATGAATCTTGCACCGAACTCATCAATGTTCAAGGAGTGGGACATACAGAAGTATGTCGGAGAAGCAATCAACCAGTACAGGAAGGGGTGTGTTGGTTATGTGAAACTTATTGGCAGAATAACACATGCACAGTACGACACTGTGAAGACGAATGACTTTGACTCGCTTGTGTACTACCCACCACACAGCTTGACGGTTGTCAAGCCAGTTGTAGCGACTATCGCCGTGCAGGACGCCATAACGCATGCTGGGATTCCTAACGCAACAGTTCTGTTTGACGGCAAGAGCTACACCACGAACACCACTGGAATCGTGGCTATACCGACGACGACAGGTGTGCACGATGTATCCATCACCGCTACGGGGTACTACTCGAAGAACACATCTATAATCGTGTACACGAACTGCACATACCACATCTACATGATCCCGACGAGTTATACGATTACACCCACTAACAACTCGACGAATAATACAGTCTATCCGATAATCCACAGAAACAACACCACATACTACCCAGTCGAGACGGTCGTGCAGTACATGGATGGAGCTCCAGTGGTAGGTGCAAATGTTACAATGTACAATACCTCGACAGGATCGGTGATAGGTACGGGAGTTACAGGGGGTACTGGATATATCGTAATTTACGTACCCGCAGGGGAGAATGTAACAGATAATGTGACATACGCTCCAGCGAACTACTCATCGCAGAAAGTGTTCGTCGTTAACTCACCGATGATCGTGCAGTTCACAATCTCAGAGAACTCGAGCTTCTTCGAGCCAGAGGTTGCAGTCAACAATGTCTCAATCTGGGTGCACACAGGTCTTGGTGAGTTCCCGAACGGGTTTAGCATGGGGCCAGTATACCACAGCGTTGACAGCTGGTTCTACACGAATGTTCCACAGAACATAACCTTCGAAATAACCCTGATAGACCTTAAGACGGGAAATGTGATAACAAGAGAAAACTACACTGCACACCTACACAAGGGGTTCCAGAGGGTGAGAGAATTTATACCTGTCAATGTCAGCGACTTCACCACATGCCAGGTTGAGTGCAAGATAGTTAAATTCCAGTATGACACAAATCCGTACAACAACTATGCTGTCGGTAATGTCGTAACATTCAGGCCATTCATCGACATATACCCGACAATAGTGTGGTTCCCAGTCCACCAGAAGTCAGAATATGGAATTACCCCAGGAGACACGATAAAAGTGTGCATAGCTATACATGTGCCAAAGAAAGTACATGTGCCAGACATCCACCTCAAGTACAACATAATGAGCAACGAAGTTGGAAAGCACAAGATGAAGATGGTTTCTGCAAAGGAGTACACAATAAACAGTGTAGGTGGGGTGGACACTATATGGTATAACTACACGATGCAGATACCATGGACGAACAAGGTGGTTGTGTCTGCCAGCGTTGCCAACAAGTACGACTTGGCACCTGAAAACAACAATGTAAGCATAACGATACCGATTAGCCCAGATGCTGAGTGTGTTGCGGCTACTGTTCAGTCGCTGGCGGTCAGCGCAGGATCCACAGTTCCAGTGAGAGTTGTAGTCAAGAGTAACTACATCAACACGACAGGGAGCATAGCAGTAATAGATGAAACAAATGGTAACAAGACGATAGGAAGCATCCCAATAAATATCACAGCCCCAGAGCAGGCGTTTATCGTGATAGTCCATGTCCCGCAGACAAAGAAGTACTCTGAAACACAGACATGGTTGATCTATGTAACTGAAGCGAACGACGCATATCCAAAGAACAACATAAAAGAGATCACCGTTACAGTGTGGGGGTTCCCGTCGTTCGTAATACTAGGGCTAATCTTCCTGTTCGTGCTAATAGTATTACTGCTCATCAAGCACCTGCTGACTATAAGACCGCCGAGAGAAGGAAGGTACTTCAGAAGGATAGATAGAACCGACGGAGGACTCGAGAGACACCTTACAATCAAGCATAGAGATCTTTCAAGAGGCGGTAGATACTTCAAAAAGATTAAATAATTAAATTTTTTTATTATTTTTGTGTTAAGTTGGTTAACTTACCTTCATAGTACACTATCCTCCACGAGAATCTTTTCTGTTCAACCAGCACTTTATACGGCATATATGTCTTGTTACCCACCTTCACCTTTATCAACACACCACCAATAAACGTTAAGTCGGCAGGGGTGTATCCACATTTAAATGGTGAGCTCTGGTTAAACAGAGCTAGATATTTCTTCCCATTGTAGTGGTACACCAACCCAAAACCATTAGGGAAGTACACCGTATTGTTGGCTGGCACTGACACATGGACTGTAACTTCATTGCTGTGTGGGGCAGCACACCCGAGAAGCGTTGCCGATAATATTAGCAACAATAACAGTTTCCTCACTCTTTCACCTCCGATGTGTTATTCAAGCTTGCAATTTCCTTTTCCCAAAACTGATTCCAGTATTTTGTTCTAATCGCGCTACCCATGCGAAAGCTTCTCCAAGCTATAATGTTAAAGTAAGTGTGGTTTACGAACAGCTTCTTGGTGCTCCAGTTTATCCACACCCACCTCTGACCCTTTATATATCTCAGCACATCTTTTGTCGTCTGTACAGATTTGTTTAACCACACTTCATATCTGCTAGTATTATTGCCAAACGCTATGATCATTGGATGTATAATATACAGGCCCCACCCGACTCTAGCATAGATCAGCCTGTACTTCAACCAGTTCTGAGGGGCTAAAGTAGCAATCGGTAAAGTATGACTAGGCAGTGTGCGGTTGATCGAAGAGTTATCTATAGGTATGTTATGCACTGTAACATTCCCAGATGGGCTAACCACAAGAGAATTGTTTGTACTGCTAGAGCCCGGTTGCGTAAACAAGTCCGAATACGCATTCTGTTTGTTCTGTGAGCAACCTGCAAAAATCACCCCAACCACAAGCAAAAATAATACAATTCTTCTCATTGCTTAGTCACCTCCGGAAGCTTTTCAACTGTTGAGTGTACTTTCCAAGAGATGATACCATATACCTTCTTCCCTTGTACTATTTTGGAAGGTACCCCTCGATAAAACACCACATATACCCTGCTATCGTTCAACCAACCTCTAACCGTCAGAGAGTACAGTTTATCGTTTACAACGACTACGACTCTGGTAAAATTGCCAGTGTGCATAACTTTAAGCGGCTTTTCACAAATAACTGTCGGCTGACTAACTAGGTAAGCAATTACTGCCGCCAACGCAACCACTACTAGTACTTTTACCTCAGCCTTCATTTATTACACCTCCTTTCAATATTATCCAGTCTTTCCTCAATACATTTTAAACTTAAGATGATTTCTTTCAGTTCATTTTCCCGCATGTCTGATATATCTCTGCGAATTAAATTCCCGTGTCTGTACGCTTGCTCATTAATAAAAGCGTAGTGTGACGGCATTACTATGAAGTATTCTACTGCCGCCAGAGAAACTATCACAATCACTAGCAAAATTACGAACTCCGGAAAATTGATGTGAAGGATGTGGCGGATCGTTGTGTAATATGCTGTAGTTGCTAGTAAAACCATGTTGATTAGACCTATGTATGGACTGATGCGGGAGTACAAATCTTTAACCATCCCAATTTCTTTTATTGCAATCTGTTTCATACAGCCACCTGCCAAAAAGGATATTTAAAAATTTCCAAAAATTAACTATGGGGGTATCCTGTATCTACCCACCAGTCAATCTGATAGTATCCCAAATCTCTCATTAAGTCATATATGTTGTGATAAGAATGTACCGATATTATGCATGCATTACTGGGTACAACAGACATAGGAGATTTAACAATTAGGTCTCTTCCGTGTGCCCATGGTATCGTTAAGATCGTTGGATCTACATACACCACTCCGTTTGCAGTGTATACTTTGTCGATTGCATGTCCTGATATTACTGGTGGGTTAGTTCCTTTTAATTTCCAAGTTATAACAACAATGTCTGTTTTAAATCCGTGGTTTTCGAGATACCACTCGAGCCACGCCGCGAAATGAGAGCACTTAAAAGTGCGTGGATCGTACTTGTGCGGGCACTTTAGCTGGTAGAGCAGCTTAACTAGGTTAGCATATGTGGGTTTGCACTTCTTGAATGGATAGTGGTAATAGTTCTTTGGTATGGTAAAATTACTGTTTTTCTCGCCTGTAGCGCCACTTACAACGCATGTTAAAGTGATTGGGGATGCAGGATATACTACACGATTACGTGTCGGCCTATGCGTCTGTACAGGCGTTGGCGCGGGTGATGATGTATAACTCACTGTTGCGTTATTAGGATAGAAGGACGACTCAAATTTTTGTTCCTGAACTATTGCGTTATGTTCAAGCATAATTCCACACACTACCATTCCTGCAGATATGACCAACCCAATTACCGCAAACACAATCCACACCCTCATAGTAGATAGTATGATGCAAAAGTATATAAATCATCCGAAAAACATATGATGCACAAAATAAAAAAGAAAAAAGAAGTTACTTGATCCTCCTGAAATACCTACTTCTCTGCTCCATCACCTTGACAGCTGCTTTTGCAGTCTTCTTTCTCACCATCAGCACCACTGCTGCGATGGCACCAACAACAATCACTATTGCCAAGACCACCCAGAACGGAGCTATGAGGCTCTTGAGGCGAACGGATTCAGAGCCTATAGTCTTCAGACTGTCCAGGTCATACACCGTAACCACTGGCGACCCTGTAGCCAGTATTGACGTAGCGGTTAGGTTAGATGTGGAAGTTATGTTGGATGTTATGTTGGACAAAGCAATGGAGTAGTTCCCTCCCGGCGCGACGATGGTAACATTCTTAGAGAACACAACCTTTCCTGCAACTGTGACGTTTACCCTGCCATGGAAAGTGTATGGTGTCCTAACCTGCACAGTGACATTTGTTCCGTTGAGAAACACCTTAACCGAACACGGATTAGTGTAGTAGATCGTAAGATTTCCAGCCGTCGTGTTGATGACTGTTATGTTGCCCCTGTCGTCGTCGTGGTACTGCTTCATCCTCTTCATCGCAGTTCCGTTGTGCACAACCGCAAAGGTACCGTTGATCGTCTTGTTAACCGGATTCTGGATTATAACTGTTCCGTTTCCTACTTCAAGCTTGAGCATGTGCTTCTCAGCGTGGTACTCCATGTTGCAGAGGCAGTTAGCCATGAGGATTGCCAGATTAACTCCGGTTGGTTTCACGATAACTGTCCTGTCTGCTGGAACAACAAACTCCCAGTGCTCCGTAAGCGGGTTGTATGCTACGTCTCTCGCCCTCATCACGATGAACTTTCCGGTTGCGAAGGCGTAGACAGGTGTGTCCGTGGTTGCAGAGACATTGATGACTGCCCCCGTGTTCACAGTAACTGCCGGCACTATATTAAAGGTCTCGTTGTTAAGAGTGGCAGAGGATATATTGAGCGTAGCAGTAGTGTAGTTAGAGGCTGTGAGGTTGAGGATTGTCTTGGGGTATGCAAGGACAAAGCCACCAGGTACAATTCCAGACGTCGTAGAAACCAAGTTACCCCCGAGCATTATGGCGTAGCTCGTGAAGTTTGGAGCGGAAATCGTGTAGTTTCCGGCAGTGGTTATCGGAACCTGCGTGAGTGGGTTGGCCGTGTAAGAGTTGTTGTATAAGGCAAGAACCATGTATGGTGTTACCTTGGGGATGTTTATCGTGAAGGTGTTGGTACCTAAGGTGTCGACGAGCTGAACCTGCATCCAAGTCGTCGGATCTGCAAGAGAAGAGTCTGGCGGATACTGCAGGATGAAGTAGTACTCCATCTTCTTGCAGTTACAATGCTTGTGTAAGAATGGTGGGTGCATGTAGTGGTTGAACGACATGTGTCCAATCTGCACATCGTTGGCCATGTTCCACGCTCCAATGAGCATTCCCGCTCTCACGGTAGAGTTTCTCTGAACATAGACGCTAATTGTAGCTGGATTACCTATATCTGTAAGAGGAATGTTGACTATCATCTCACAGTACGGGTTGTTCACTGAAGAGACCGTGCTGTGCTCCGGCACACTAGTTATGAGTGTACCTGTAGACGTTGTAAGACTAGCAGAAGCGTTTCCCTCCTTAGCTACTACCCTGTAAGTTACACCACTAGCGTAGATATAGAATATAACCACTTCGTCTTTCGCGTTGTCGTTGTCGTACAGCTTAACCCCTAAGAACAGGTCGGAAGCGTTGTGCCCGATAAACACCTGGTCTTTTTCCACTGGGTTCAGGGGAGAGTTGTATGTGTAGACACACATGTGGCTCACGTCAAATGGGTTCGCAGGAGTGTAGTTCACTGCTTTCAGAGGCACTGGAGCTGCGTAGGCTCCGGCACAAACCACCAGCAGCAATACCAGAGCTGCCAGCAACGCTTTTCTCATCATACCACCACCCACTAAAATATTGGATCGACAATATTTATGTTATTCGTTTGCATTGCGGGAAAAAGCAATTTATTTAAGCTTAGTAACTTAGTAGTGCTATGCCCTACTCCACTCTCATAAAGCTGGGAAAGAGCTACAGACTTAGCGTTCCGTCTAACCTCGCCAGCTCACTTGGACTGACCGACAAAGCTGCTGTGAAGGTTACCGTGGACGACAGAGGTGTGGTGCTGGAGTCCCCAAACCCCTCTGACTTCGACAGCATCAGAAACCTGTTTGTGGTGGGGAAGTGCAGAAACACTACAACGCTTGGATTTACAGTGCCTAAAGAGCACGTAAAAAAAGAGTGGATAAATCGAAAGTTCAGGGTCGAAGTTGAATTTGTGGAGCCACCTTACTTCCGGATCCGGTACTCTCCGGCATAGTAAAGATGACTGGCACACCGAGCCTCTTCGCCAGCTTCTGCATCGCCCTGTCAGCCGTCACGAGGGTTGCATTGTCCTGATAGGCCAAAGCGACAGCAGTTATGTCCTGCTTTGACGTGTTCAGTCCCATTTTCCTCGCCACCTGCTCGACCATCCTGATGATTCCGGGATCGACACTCTTTCTGTGTAGGGTTGGTCTGAAAACCTTGGAGAACCCCTTGGCTTTCACACCGTAGGACTTCTCTACTTGTATTTTTCCGCCCGGAGTTAGAAGATCCATAACCTCCCTCATTGTCTTGGACTGTTCCAGCTCTTTGAAAATTGGAGGGGGCGCTTCGCAGTAGTAGTTAGAGCCACACTCAAGAAGGAGCTCTCTGCTCTCGTATTCTGCCCCGATTCTTCTTGCGAGTCTCTTTTCCACTACAGACCAAGTTTTCTTTTTGGTACCAGTATATGCGGACACTGCCGCGTGCTTCAGGTCTTCGAGTGCGTAGCTTAATGAGCTCGTATCCCAAACAAGTTTTCTCATAAGCTTATAGTTGTTTTAGCTTTTCTTTAATGTTTCTGATAGCCTCATCTGCTCTTTCAGCGATCACCTTGTATGCCATACATCCCGTTGCCTTGTACCTTTTCAGGGCTTCATCCCTCACGCTCTTCTGGAGTTCGAGCATTTTTTTGAGGGCTTCCTTTCTAGAGGCTGGCTGCGTGTATACTAGTTCAAAGTACTTTTCCTTTTTCTTGATCTCCCAACAGTATCCATCTATTTGCTCCAGCCCATCGCCATCGATGATATACTTCTTTCTACTACCCTTGGATTTGGAGGCATAGACTTTTGCCTTTTTCCAGCCATTAATTTCTCGATTCGTGAAAATCCATGAATTGCCAGAACGAATAAAATAGAGGGTTGATTTTGGCTTAAGCCCTACAGCTTCTGCTATGTGTGCAGGAACGTACAGCACTGCCTACACCCCTTATCAGCTCTTTTTCAACCTCCTTCAAAGATCCGCCATCTACCTCATACCACGGTACCTTTGTGAGTATTGGTGTGTAGACATGAGGTGGGTGCCCCCACACTCTAGCAAACAGTGCAACCCTTTCACCGAACCCCTCCCCATGGTCAGCCGTAATTATAGATTTGCCGGGGAGAATTTTTGCCAGCTTCAGGGCGTAGGGAAACACAAGTCGCAGATTGTTGTAGTATGCAGCTATGGCCAATTTTCTATCAAACACGCCTTTTCTTACGAACTCCCAGATGCACTTGTCCATCCACCTGAACATCACTCCTGCTTCCACCTCCTTGCGGGCCATCTCAAACCCTGTTATTGGAACATTGTACTTGTACAGGTCGATGTATGGTTCGTGCGGCTGCATGAAGTGCACGATGAGTCTTTTATCGGAGTATTTTTGCTTCGCTTTCAGAGCTTCCTTATACACTACGTCGGGAAGAACTGTTTTCAGCTCCTCGTTCCACCCGAAGTCCCATACGGGAATAATTCTGTAGACTTTGTCTTTCAGCAGGAGGGAGACGTAAGGGTTTGCCGTGACATAGACTATGTCGCTGCAATCTCTGTTGGAAAAGTTCTCCTGCAAGAACTCGAAAGTGCAAGATCCTCGTGAGATCGTGAAGTTCACATGCCTAATACCATACTCACCTGCAACCTTTACGAACGCGTCATACCTGCAAGCGTCCAGGATGATCAGGTTGTCCCATTCTTTGTCAAGTACGTACTCCCCTCTGTTCCTGAACAGCACTTTTTTTGCCACATTTTTTAGCCTGGGATGCATAAACATCACCCTGTCAGAGTCAGCCAGAACAGCACAGCTATTATCCCCATCCACAGGGCAAACTCTGTTGCTACAATCAGGAGCTCCATTACATCTCCCTCCATTCCTCCAACCACTTATTGAGATGAGTCGTCAATTTCTCCTTAAACACGTTGAAATCATACATCTTCGCATGCTCCCTGAGGTAGTCGGGGTTTACTTCTAACCTGTCGAGAAGCTTGATGGCTTTGGCCAACCCGTCCACACCCATCTTCAGAGGATAGATGATGCCGCCCTTGCAGAGGGTGAAGGCTCCATCCCTTCCGAGTACTCCGGTCTTCCGGACTATGTACGGGGGATAGCCAGTGTCGTTGACTATAACGGGTTTTCCTGAGGCGAGGGCTTCGCAGGGGACTATTCCGAAGTCTTCGTTGATAGGATTGTATATGACGGCTTTGCAGCGGGAGAGGAGGTCGAGCTTTTCTTCGATGGGGACGTAGCCGCGGTATTCGATGAGGGGGTGGTTGAAGTACCTGGTTAAATCGTCGTCTCCTGGTGGGCCGATGAGAATGAGTTTGGTTTTGGTCTGGATGCAGGCCTGTATGACAGGAAGGATGTTCTTGGCCTTGTCGAGTCGCCCTATGTGGAGGAGGAAGGGTTCTGGTGGGGAGTGGTGGTAGTGGGATGTGTGGATTGGTGGGTACAATAACAGTGAGGGGGTTACCCCGTGATAATGCTTGAGTCTCCAGCTGACCAGCTCTGAAATAGAGATGTAGTGATCCACCCTCTTTGCTGCCATCAGGTCGTTGAGCCTGTGGAGTTCCGATATTACAAACACCCTCATAATCCTCCCTTTGCTTTTCCACACGCTGTGGAAGTCTGACCATAACCACCTCATTGGCGTGTATTCTATGTGGACTTTCATCGTGTTGTCTGGTGGAATTATAGCCCTCGTCACTTGTCCGGAAGTAATGATGACATCGAAGTCCCCCACGTCGGTAACATCGAACATCTCCCACGCCCAGTAGTCGAAGAACCTGACAAACCTGTTCCCCAGCAGCTTTCCACCCACACCGGTTATCCTCCGCAACCAAGATGGAAGATACTCATAGACATCCACTGCCTCGACGCCATCCCTCTTCCAGCCGCACGAGTTGAAGGTGTAGATCCTGTTAATTCCCAGAGCTTTCGCTACATTGTAAACTACTTCCTCGCCACCCCCGCTCGCTTCAAACGACCAGTGAAAGATCCCTACCTTCAGCAACCCTCTTCACCTCTGCTTCTACCATTATCTTCACGAGCTCCCTGAATTTTACCTTGGGTTCCCATCCCAGAACCTTCTTTGCCTTGGAGTAATCCCCCCTCAGTTCCATCACGTCAACTGGCCTCTTGAACTTCTCACTCACCACAACGTAGTTCTGCCAGTCGTCAATCCCGACCTCCCTGAACGCCTGTTCGACGAATTCTCTGACGGTGTGAGTTTCATTTGTTGCGATGACGAAGTCGTCTGGCTCGTCGAGCTGCAGCATCCTGTACATGGCGTCCACATATTCTGGAGCATATCCCCAGTCTCTCTTAGCGTCCAAGTTTCCGAGTTCGAGCTTATCCCTCAATCCTCGGGATATTTCCGCTGCTGCAATCGCTATCTTCCTCGTCACGAACTCCGCTCCCCTGCGTGGGGACTCGTGGTTGAACAGGATGCCAGATACGACGAACATTCCGTAGCTCTCTCTGTAGTTCCTGACGATGTGGTGGGCTGCGAGCTTGGAGATCGCGTAGGGGCTGGCAGGAAAGAACGGTGTCGTTTCTTTCTGCGGGACTTCAGTAGTGTTCCCGAACATCTCACTCGTGCTGGCCTGATAGACCCTGCAGTACGGTGTTATTTTTCTCACTGCTTCGAGCAGCCTTATCAGTCCAAGAGTGTTGACATTGAATGTGAGGATTGGTTGCTCCCAGCTGACCCCAACGAACGACTGGGCTGCCAGATTGTAGACTTCGTGTGGTTTTACTGTTTCTACTGCTCGCTCCAGAGAGGAGGCATCGGTCATGTCTCCCCAGACCAGCGTGATGGCTCTGTCCTCAAGCAAGTGTTTGATTCGCCAGAAGTTTGGGGACGCTGACCTTCTTACTAGCCCATATACTTCGTATCCTTTATTGAGAAGAAGTTCTGCGAGATAGCTACCATCCTGTCCTGTTATTCCCGTTATCAAAGCACGCATAACGGGGGTTAGATAGACGATATTTAAAAATTTCTAAAAAAGAGAGGGTTACGGGAGTGGAAGTACAGCTTCTTCTACAGCTCTCCTGAGTTCGTCGAAGACATCATCCAGATTGAACGAATTGATCAAATCACCAGGGATGCTGGCCTCACACTTGGCGACATAAACATCGTAGTCTCCGTCAAAGTAAGTCTCACAGCTCGTTTTTTCTCTGATCCACGGCTTCTTTATCCTATCTACGAGACTCGACCCTTCCTCAAAGAACTTGTCGATCGCTTTTTCTACTTCGTCTTCAGACAATCCCTCTTCTTCAGCAGCCATCCATATTGTTTCTGCCGACGCAACGGATCTCTCGACTTTGACATTCACATCCAGCCCGCTTCTGTCCAGCTCTGCTCTTGCTTTATAGTCTAAGTCCCCTTCTCCAAAATCGTACTCGGCAACCAGCTTGTCCCCCAGCTCCCTGTACTTTCCAGAGCTGTAAAGTCGTTGCAGGGCTCTCATAAGGGCCACGAAGTCGTCCCAGTTAATAACCGAACAGACTTCTTCTGGTTCTCCCCATGTCGTCTTGTTGACGAAGTAAGTTCCGCCAAATGTCTCGCAGAGTTCTTTCCAGTTCATATTCGACCACCTGTGATGTTGTTGTATTTAATAGACTTAAGCTTTTTCTTCCAGCCACAGCCGCATGTACCTGAGCAGCTTTTGTCTGAACTGGCTGTAGTCGTACATCTTCGCATGCTCCATGAGGTAGTCAGGGTCTATCCCCAACCTGTCGAGAAGCTTGATGGCTTTGGCCAACCCGTCCACACCCATTTTCAGGGGATAGATGATACCGCCCTTGCAGAGGGTGAAGGCTCCGTCCTTTCTGAGAACTCCGGTCTTCTTTACTATGTACGGGGGATAGCCAGTGTCGTTGACTATAACGGGTTTTCCTGAGGCGAGGGCTTCGCAGGGGACTATTCCGAAGTCTTCGTTGATAGGATTGTATATGACGGCTTTGCAGCGGGAGAGGAGGTCGAGCTTTTCTTCGATGGGGACGTAGCCGCGGTATTCGATGAGGGGGTGGTTGAAGTACCTGGTTAAATCGTCGTCTCCTGGTGGGCCGATGAGAATGAGTTTGGTTTTGGTCTGGATGCAGGCCTGTATGACAGGAAGGATGTTCTTGGCCTTGTCGAGTCGCCCTATGTGGAGGAGGAAGGGTTCTGGTGGGGAGTGGTGGTAGTGGGATGTGTGGATTGGTGGGTAAAGGATTACTGCATCGTCTCCGATACCAAGGTAATGCTTCATCCTCCTTTTGATAAGTTCAGAGTTCACGAAGAAGTGATCTACACAGGAGTAGTACAGAGACTCCTTGATCCTGAACAGTTCAGTGGCTGCAAAAATCATGGGGTTTCTCCCGCTCTGCTTCCACCTGATATGGAACAGGTCGAACAGCCACCTTCCCAGGGAGTGCTGGTACCGGACATTCAGCACATTGTCTGGAGGGATGATCGTGGTCGTGCACCCTGAAGTTATTATGGCGTCGAAGTCCCCCAAATCGGTCACATCGAGCATCTGCCACAGCCACATCTCCAGAGAGCGTACATTGAGCCTTCTGAGCAGCCGTGCTGGCTTCGGGAGATAAGGTGAAATGTCTTGGACATGAACACCGCCATACTCGCCAGACGAGAAAAGAGAGTAAAGCGGGGCTTTCAAAGCGTCTGCAAGTTTAGTAGCTACCCACTCCCCTCCGCCAAACGATTGAAAATACCAGTGGAACACTGCGACTTTCATAGGAGTGGATTGCAGTAAAAATATTTAAAGGTTTTGGGGGCTACTCAATGAAGCGATTTTCCACGAGCTTCCACTTGATGTCGTCGTGGAGCTTGGCAAGCTCCTCGTAGATCTTTTTGAATTCTGGACTAACTGGCAGGTAGTGTGGCACAGACATCTCGGTGTACGGTTCGTTCGGTGCCTCTTTATATGTATAGTACTTGTGGGCCTCAATGTACGGCCCCTCTGGCTTCTTTCTCGGTGTTCCGTGCTGCCTCACATACTCGTGTATTCTTTCGTACAGCTGCTCTATGACCTCTACGATCTTGACGCACTCCTCGCGGAGTGGAGTTGGTTTACCCCACTCTCGCATGTCCCAGAAGTCTTCGTAGCTGGCGTTCTTTGCCTTTTCCCACACCTTTCTGGCCCTCACCAGCAGCTCATCCACCTCCTTCTCAAACTCCTCCAGAGTCATAGCAGTACATGTGTATTGAAAGTATAAAAAAGTTTCGGACATCAGATATATACCTTAGCTTGTCTCGCAGCTCCATCATCTTGTTCCACTTCTCCTTGAACTCTTTTGATACCGGGAGGTACCGGCAGATCTCAATCGGGTCTAAATCTTCACCAACAAAAGCGAACACATAGCGAAAAGCCAGACAGTTCTTCTCGCCTTTCGCTCCAGCTAAAATTAACCCGTGCTCCTTCACAAACTCACTCATCTCCCAGATGAATTGTTCTATTTCCTCAAGAACATTCTCGTCTGGATCCTTCTCAGCACGCTCAATCAGAGTGTCAAGCTTGCGTTCAAAATCTTTCAGCCCGGGCATAACGGGAGTTTGCATCAAAAATACTTAAACGTTTTGGGGAACGGGAATCTCGAAGTACTCGAGCAACCTGTATTTCAGGGCTATGGCTTTCTCGTGCATCAGCGAGTCTTCACCCTTCGCATACTCTTCGATCAGGACATGCAGAACCATTTCGAGCTGCTTCATAGCCTCTTCCATGGAGCTTCCGCACCCATACAGCTCAAGCTCTGGGTTTTCCAGACAGATTATGCCGATGTCGTCACGGAGAACAGTCAGCACGAGCGGCTTTCTAAGAGGGTAGCCAGCTACGTTCTCTTTCAGCTCGATCGTTTCCATGCTAAAAAAGATAGGTAGAGTGTATTTTTGGGTTTCGATTTGTTTTGGAGCAACAGTCACCTCTTTTCCCAAAGAGTCTTGTAAGGCAATCTTCTTTCTAGGTACTTTTTCAACTCATATCTATCTTCATCGCTCAGTTCTGGAAAACCCTCACTAGCTAATACTTTTTCGAAGTCGCTGGCTAGATAGTAAGGGTAATTCTCTCCAACTGTACTTACACCCACAGCTCCAGCCTCTATTAGCCTCTTCAGAGCCTCTTTTTCTTCATCGGCAAGAGATTTTCCTGTCGGGGGAGAATTGTATGTTTCCATTAGCAGCAAAGCATAGGTTAAAGCACTTTCCGGATCACCACACTCTTCGAAAGTGGGTCGATACGGGTATGACGGGTATGACTTGTTGGCACACAGTTCGCTCCCATTCCTGTACATGTTAACACATGCTCTCTCATTACACCATGTGATTGAAGCTCCCCTCTCAGATACTTTTCTGAAAGATTTCCATCCTTCATCCAGCAGCTTCTTCGCAACATCCTTTTTGATTATCACTCCAACCCCACTCATAGCTCAACCCTCCTCGGCCTAGGCCACACGTTAAGCTGTCTCCTCAAAAAGCTCTCCAAGTTTATCACATCGCTGTCAGTGAGTTCAGGAAAGCCTTCGCTGGCGAGAACATCTTCAAGCGTTTTTGCCACATCAAATATCGTGCTGTTTACCATCGCCACACCAACGCTGCCCTGCTCAAGCAGTCTCTTGAGAGCTTCTTTCTTCGCTTCGGCAGCCATTATCCTGTTCTTTGGTATTCCCTCGCTGTATGTCTCCATGAGAAGCAGAGCGTAGGTCAGGGCACTCGCGGGAGTTCCGCATGCTTCGACAGATGGCATGTGTGGGAATAGTTGGTTAACACACATCTTGTCGCCTTCCCTGTCAAGGGTGATACACACTTCGTCGTTGCACCAGACTATTGGTTCGTTGTCTCCAGAGACTTTCTTGAAGTCCTTCCAGCCTTCTCTGAGTAACTTTTTGGCTGTCTCCTCTGTCAGAAGAACTGCGACAAAACACTTGGAGATTGTGTCGCTGTTCTTCGCTTTGGGTTGTTGTTGTAGTAGAGAGAGTTCTAAGAAGTGCGACATACTAAGAGATGTGGTCGTTGTGTCACAGTTCTCGTATGACGACAGGATGTTACAAAAAGCAAATATATGGGTGCGTGTAAATTTAAAAACATGAGCATCTTTACAGATGTGCCGGAAATTTTGGAAGCGGAGAACAAGCTGTGCCAGCTCGTGAAAGAGAGGTTCAACAGAGTCGCCGAGATTGATGCAGAGGATCTTTTTGAAAACTTGGTCAACGAGCTCGGCATGGATGAAGTTTGCAGAGATCCTGATGCAGCCATAGAGTATGCAGAGGACGAAGGGTGGATTCATGAGGCAGCAGATGATAATTTGATATACACTTTTGACAATGAGCTCGTCAGGTTCTGTGAGTGTGCTAAAGATGAAGTGGATATGGATGAAGCAATGTACATTGCCAAGCAGGACATCTGTTTTGGTGAAAAGGAACCAGACTGGGCTGTTGACTCTGCATACGCCTACGAGGCCTGGAAAGCTGCAATAAAGGAGAAGCTCAGAGAAATTATAAATAAGAAGTGTGCCAACAGGTGATAGACCAAAAAAGAGGTGAAAAAATGATTGATGCATCTAACCTCGCCAATATGGTAGAGGAGTTGTGTAACAGATTTGGTGGGAAGTTGAGAGAAGCACCCGAAGAAGAGATCGTCTGTAGAATCAGCTTTACCAGCCCGCAGCAAGCACAGAGCGTGTTCCAAGATGTTTCGGAATACCTTGCCAAGAAGCTTGGGTTCGAAAAGACTGGGTTGGGTACACAATTTAGATTATCTAAAACAACAAACTCTGGATTTATGGAAGCAGGAATTAATGTTGGGAACGCTTATGGGTACATTACCAAAGCTCTCGAAATAAGGTATGCTAAAGATGCTTTTGGTAAACCGTTCTTAGAACTTACACCAATAACTAAGAAAGGGAGAGGATGTACGCTTTATTTGGGAATAAACACGCTTGGTGTGTACTGTGAGAAGAACGGGTGCTATGCCAGTGCTGAGGGCTGCCTCTGGTACTGAGTATTACCTCAAAAGGATTGGCCGATTTTCTTTTTTTGAGCCGCTTCCAGTCACTGCTACCTTCTCCAATGGAAAATATCTCTTGGTGAATGAGGATCTCGTTATATCGGGTGAGGGAGAGACATTTGTGGAGGCACTGAAAGACCTCGAAGACAGCATAGACAGCTTGGTCGTTGGATTTCAAACTTTTCCAGAAGAAATGCTATCTGAAAGCTCCCTAAAAATCAAAAGGGAGCTCGAAAAATACTTCAAAATAGATACGCGATGAATGTGTCGGGGTCTCTCTCGACGAATGTGTTTGCGTTCAATCCCAACCTTTTTATTACTTCCTCTTCGTCGCTGGAACTTTCCAGAATCCTCTTGAACTCCATCTCGGAGATCTCCCTGACACCTTCGATGCACGCTTTGGGGATCCACTCGCTCCCGATTTTCACTGCCTTCTTGGATTCTTTTTCCTTAGGGCCGATGATGTACAGAAACTCGATCTTTTTCCCATAGAACTTGTCCTTGCACCACCCTCCGACCTGCACGATCTCAATCACTCACTCTCACCTCCTTAATCATATCATACCTCATCCCGCAGATTTCAACCACCCTCCCATCCTCGGTGAAGTCGAAGGCGTCGGCGAGCTCCGTCGCCATCTTCCTCAGCACATCTGTGTCTCCTCTCTGTCTATACAGGAACGGTTCCAGCTCTGGGAACGTTCTGGCTATCTCTCTCTTCGTGTACATCTCCTTCCCGTCCAAGAGTGCAAGAGTCTGTCCGAGCTGGAAGGCTATGGACTTTAGGATGTCCCTGTCGCTCAGCTTCTTGTTGAACGGTGGTTCAAGCGGCAGCTTCCTCAGCACCTCCAGCCTCCTGCTCAGGCTGCCTGACTTCAGTGCGGCCTTTACCTCCTTCCTCATTGCTGTTCTGGTGTTATATGTAAGAATTACCCTAACGGCCCTGATTGCCTTGAGCCAGATGTCCCTCCCCACCGGTACCAAGATGAGTGGGTATAGCTGGAAGTGCAGGCTGTATGTGTACACCACAGCGTTGTTCGTCTCATCTGGGATTCCAACGACAACCTCTGCTAGCCGTATCCCGTCCTCGTCGAGAGTTGCGAAGTTTCTGTTGGGCTTCTTTCCAGATTCCCTCACCAGAACCTTTTCCACCTTCGTGAGCGGTTCCTTCTGTGAGGCCAGCTTCTTGAACTCCTGCAAATCCGGAAGTTCTCTCACGATATACAGGATGTCGAGGTCTGTGCTGTCCTCTGACCCGAAGACATACGCTGCAAGAATGTTCTGTCCGAGTTCCTCACAGGCGTGCTGGATGTAGTGGCTGAACATTGCCTTCTCCCGCTCCTCCTCAGGCATAGTGGAGTCAAAGAACTTGCCGCACTTGTTGCAGCAGAAATAAGTCTTCTCTGGCGTCCAGACTTCCGTAAAGATATCCAAATCAGTCATATTCCCACCTCAACTCCTCGTATGGTATTACAAACCAGAGCAAGTCTGTGTATGCGTCTTCACCTTGGTTCCTAACCAACACTTGGACTATTGCTCTCCCACCACAGTCACAGTCCGCTGGAAAAATGTCATCGCATAGGTATATTTCCCTGATTACAAGCTCCCTACAGAGCTTTCTTGCCTTGTGCTCTATCCACCTCTTTACCTGCTCGATTGTCTGTCTCTGGCTCTCAGTGGGTTTTCTGAGCGGAACGAACTTTGCTTGAAATACCTTCATGGTCGCACCTCCTTGGGCTCTATGATCCACCCCTTCTTTCTGAGAGCATGCCTGAGCTCTTCGAGAGCGTCCCTGCCTCTCTCGCTCAGGCGAACTTCAAGAATGTACGCTCCCTCGCATGTGATGATTCCAACATAAGCGAACTCTGCTGGGTCATGCGGGTTAGGTGTGAATGTTACATCCGAGAAAATAGCTCTGATCTCGCCCAGCCCTACCTCCACCCTCTCCTTAAAGTCATCGGTCTCAACAGTGAAAACACACTTAACTTTTCTTCCCTCCTCAACAGCACCCTCATACGCGATTCTTATGTCTCCCTCTTCAACTACCCAGATGTCTGGAATTTCGCGATAGATGTGCCTCGTGCACGCCAGAAGCTCTGCCAGAGCGTCCTTAATCTTCCTGAAGTGGACGCTGTCCAGAATCCTTATCCTGAGCTCCCTCTGCTCGTGGAGCGTTGACAGAACCGTTCTCCACACACCCGGTACCTTGGGTGCGAAGGAGTGGGCGAGAGCCTTGCACATGGCGAGGTGGATCGGGAAACCCTTCTTGGTGTACTTTACGAGCTCCCTGATACAGTCCTCCTCCAAGGGGGTAGGGACATGATCGACGCCAAAAACCTCAAGCAGCTTGTCCATGCAGTCGTTGCAGATTATCTCTTCCCCCAAGGACGCATTCAAAACAGACCCGCAAACCAAACAAACTCGCTTCATAGTAGTGGTGTGTGTATCAAAAGTATATAAAGGTTTTGGAAACAACTACGACCTAAGTTCCTCAAAGACATATGTTTTAAATAGAGGGGAACAGTGAAAAAATATTATGAGCGATGTCTGTTACAACCCGTGGTGGGAAGGAGACCGAGAGCTTATTTCAAAACTGGCCCGGAGATTCCTCAACGAGTGGATGGCTGAAGACCTCACAAAAGACGCTATTAGTGCAAGCAGACATGCGGAAATCCTAAGAGAGATTAAGAGGCAGCTAGAGGGGTACAATCACGATATTGTCAGAGACGCTAAATACCTAGCAAACGAAGTTTCAGAGGCAATGGAAGAGGGAAGAGCCCGAAAAGAAGATGATGTCTTGTGGGTTGGTCTCGAAGATCCGCGATTCGTAAAGAGTATTGTGAGCGAATACAATAGAGAGAAACAAGCACAGAGGGATCTAAACAAAATTCTCACATATCTCGAAGCTTTCAAATGCTAAAGCCTCTGTGAACACTGCCCAAACATCCACGAGCTCCGGATCAAAAGCCATCTCTTCGACGAAATCCTGTAGTGTTCCTGCTAAGTGAGCGTATTTGTTCTTTATCAAGCGATACTTTTTTGCCATCTACAAATACTTCCTGAATATCGAAGTCTAGCTCAATATCCCAATCTTGAAAAACTTTCTCTGGATACATCAGCGACCCCACCGCTTCTTGAACGACTCATACACGGCCTGCTCAACCGGAACCCCATCCATTGCCCTGAAAACCACAGCCATCACAGCCTTGTCGACTCCAAGCTCCTTCATCCTTATCGCAGCGTCCTTTCTCGGCAGGTCTCCGACCTCTGCGAGCACAGCTTTTACCGTCTTCGTGAGGTCCTCGATCTCCCTGTTCGCCTTTCTGATGATCTTGTCCACTATTTCCCTGTGAGTCTCTGGTAAGTGTGGGTAGATGTCATCTATCTCGTTGTTGATGTACATCCTCTTGACTTTCTTCTCGACCGCATTCATGTTCTCTGCAACGATCCACGACGCAACGCTGTGCGTTCTGAGGTACCACTGTGACTTGATCTTGCACAAGTCAGACTCTGCGTAAGCTACGACTCCCTCCTCGCCCTGCCATCCCCTGACTTCCTTTGCTATCTCTCCAACTGTAGTGTCAAAGTGAACGATTGTCGTGTGTGGCAGCTCATAAGACTCTGCAATCTCCACGATCTCTGTTGCCGGTATGTACTCGCCAGTGGCGTTGTCTCTTAGCCCTATCAGACGGAGCTCTGGCCTCTCATACGGTATGACAACTGGGTGGTTCGGGTCGACATACTCGAAGAGAACGGTCTTATCCCTGAACTCGTGCACGAGGTCTCTAACCCTGTCGTCTGCGAGTCTGTACGCTCCCTCGACGACGAAGGACTTGAATGAGCCCTTGGACGCAAATACCAGCCCTCCCTCGTACTCGAAGGCAATTGCCAGAGACCCGTCTATCTTCAGCGTTGATACGGCTGTCTCGTCCTCGCTGACCTCGCAGAGCTGTTCCCCTAGGTTGAAGAACTTGTGGAACGGACGGGCAACGAGGTTACCCCTGTCGTCGAATACTACCCCCCTGAGCTCTCTGGCCACAGGGTTAGAGAAGACTGTGGGGTCTGCGAACCTGTACGAGAAGAGCTTCAGCGGGAGGGTAGGGTGGGTGCTGCACTTGAACATGGGGTGCGACTTCGCAACCTCCTCAACAACCTCTAAATTGAGTGTCATAGTAGTAGGTGTGCATCAAAAATATAAAAAGATTTTGGAACTACCAGAATTTGTGACTATAGCTCACCTTCCAGCTCGTCAGTACAGTCTTCCCAGCCGTTTTCGGTCAGTCTGCGGGCAAAATAGATTATTGGATTATCGTTTGCATCATAATCGTAGCTGTATAGCTTATCCAGTTTGATAGATACATTTGTTACAGAAGACCCCCATCCCTCTACGAGCACAGATACATCCACATATACCTCTTTTCCATTAACTTTCTTCCTGTATGTCAGTGTCTGTCCGTAGTCCCACATGCCGTCGGGGAGTCCTCCACTTTGTATGTCCGAAGCATCCCAAGGTTCGTAACCGTATTTTTCGAAGATGCCGTTGATGGGTTCCACAACCTCATCGAAATATACCTCTCCGCCAGAACTGATCGTGAGATCTTCAAAGGAGGACACCTCCCCTTTGCTCAGCTTCTGCAGTTCTGCATTTATTTTCTCACACTCCTTCTTCAAAACCGCCAAAACTGGCTTCATAGTAGTCAGTGTGCTGCAAAAATATAAAAAGGTTTTGGAAATCAGAACTCTGACGGGAAGCCCTCAAAGCCACAGTGTTCACAAACTAATATCGTGATGTATTCGCTTCCCATGGCAACTTCAGAGGTTTTGATCCTCATGCTTCCGCAGCGTGGGCACACGACCATCTCCATCACCTTATGGGTAAACTATCCACTTTCCCATGGCCTCTTCCAGCGGGTGGTAGATTTTGTGAACCATTTCGCTGGAAGACTTATTATTTCTGATGTAATCGGACAAGCTTTCCAAATATTCTCTGTATTTTCTGTAGAATTCGGGAGAGATCTCCCCGAACTCCCAAACTTTTCCCCCGCGTACTGTATACACTTTTCCATCGCTCTTCACCACAACCGCCTTTTCCTCAAGATAATCAAAGTCCGAGACAATTATTACTTTATCTTCGCAGAAAATGACTGTGCGACGCCACCCACAGTCCCCCCTCTTGCTGTGTACTTTCTCACCAGCAAAAGCCAGAAGGTTCAAACCCTCCGCCGGCATAGTAATTCCTGTGCAGTAAAAATATAAAAAGGTTTTGGAAAAATAATCAGGTGGGCGGCTGATAATCTCCATTGCTTTCGCTAGAAGTATTAGCAACACCTGTCAACCACAAAATCAGTTCGAAAGATATATATATCCTACCGTCGTACAACATAATATGTGGTCGTTTGCTTGCCCATGTGAGTTGGAGACACACGTTTGTCCTCGCTGCGGAGCTCGGACGCATGATCCGACCAAAAAATGTCCAAGATGTGAAGCAAAGATGCATATTGAGGTTTATGTTTGTCCAAAGTGCGGTTATGAGACTTACAATTCGCTTACAGGAAGATGCCCATATTGCTACACAGAACTAAAAACGGAGCATAGGTAACACAATTCTCCGTTTTTATCTTTTTTAGGAATTACTTTTCTGAAAAAATATATGGTGATGGGATTAAGGATAAATCGAGAGAAGGTAAATGTTGTGCGTCACGACAAACAGGTAAAACGCCACGCCAAAGGATAAAACTGCCACATTAGCCATCACGGCTACCCGAACATACCACTTTTCAATCTTACTAAGAACGGACTCTCTCTTCGCTATAAAGGCCCTGTACCCGATGCACAGGAGAGCTATACTCAACCCAACTTTCACGAGCATTGCCGGCCAGTACTCTGAGAGAAGGGGTTGCATGAGCGGATTTGTTTCATAGAAGTGCAGAACACACACGCCGTAGATCGTTGTCATGTAGTCCACTGCGTTCAAAATAGCTATTGCAAAAATCTCAACGGCAAGAAAATCCATAACTCTTTCCCACTCCATGCGTTTCTTGGTGCAGTAATAGTATATAAATTATTCGGAAAGGAATCTGACATGTGTTGTAACGTGCGGCAAGTCGATTTTGAGGACTTTCTCGGCCTCCTCCTGAGTCCTGACAAAAAAGAAAAGAAAAACTGTTCCGTATTCGTCTACCTCCAGCACCGCCGGGTACTGGAGATTTACAGACTCACACTCCTCTAATACAGTTTCCAGCAATCCCCTATCGCGGAGATACCTGAGCGTGTCAGAGTCTATGAAGATCAGCCGTTCAGCCCGCATGTGAACAGCTCTGCCTTTACCATGTTAATCGTTTCGTCGAACTCCTCGTTGATGTACCTGATGACTTTCCTTCCGACTTCCCTGTCGATCTTTCTCTCCCTCATCAGCTCCTTGATCTTGGAGATCGTTTCCTTTTTCCACTTTGTCAGGTTCACTACAGAATCAATGACTTCCGGAGAGCACTCCTTCGCCGAAAGGAGGGTTGTGTCGACCACTCTCTTGAAGGCTCTGATGTCCTGCAGGGTGTAGGGATCCAGCTCCGCGATGGGGAGCTCCTTGACACGCTGTGGGACAGGCATCATCATTTTGTGATGATGGTTATTACTTAAGTGTTTCGGATTTTTCCTAATGCCTTGTGTGCTTCCTGCTCTATGCGATTCAGGTGGTTTGGCAGGAGAGCGACACCGTATTCGAGGCACTCTTCCAGAATTTCCGACACTTCTGAGCTGACAGAGTTCTTGTATCTGCCTGCGAAGAGGATCAGGTCTCTTGGGCTGAGCTTTCTCCTTTTGACTCCGTCGATCTTTATGAGGAGTGTTTCCAGCACCTCTCTGTCGAGCTCCCTCCTCTCCAGCATGCTAATCCACCACTTTGTGTGCAATCAAGAATCTCACACCATTCCCAGAGACCATCACGGGCATGTTGTTTCGGATATAAACACGCACGGTTTTTCCGAGAAGGTTGTTTACCAGAACATCCTCGAAGATTTCCGGATTTAAGACTATTTTCTGCTCCTCTGCATCCTCGTCCTCCACATCTTCTCCCCACGAGACGTCTCCTGAGAACCTGTATGACAGCTTATCTCCATCTCCCGCCGCCTCCACGACCAGCATATCCTCTTTGGGTATCGTTTGCAAGATAATATTGTAGCCAATGAACTTGGCGGCCCTGCACAAAGAGAGGAGCTTCTTCCGGTCTACTTCGATGTGCTGTGCCGTCTTCAACAAGGTGCCCTCAATGCTGAGCAATGTGTCAAGTGGGAATGACTCGTCAAAGTCGACTCTCAGGCGAAGGTGCAGTCCGTTCACGCTCAGCTCCATCCCGTTCGCAGATATTCTGGCGGTTGTGTCTCCTCTTACCCACCTCAGGTTGCGGAAGATCTTGCACGCGTACTTCAGGTAGACCGAGCAGAAGTCTACCTCGCTGGTCACTTTCTCGAACTCTGCGAGCATTGAGGACACATTGTGCTTAGACACCGCGTAGACATACAGCCCGCTGTCTGTCGTCCTGAAATGCAGAAAGTCAGCCTCTATAGTCTTGGCCGCATCAAACATCTGGCACAGTTTCCCGAAGTCCATGTACTGGCGTAGAACTGGACGAATATAAGCGTTAAAGAGTTGTTGGGAAGAAGGTTCTGCATCATCGGGTGCTCGGGAAAACCCGGGGCGGAAAACCCGAGCACCCTCCGCATCTCTTTGCACCCAACTTACCTCTCATGGGGGCAAGCCTGAGTCTAAGGTTTAACCCTGAGGAGAGTTGCCCCAAATCTATATTAACCTTTCGATACTGTTCTCGGCATGGCGTGCACAAGTTGCAGGGCCGTTCTGTTCTGTCCGTTTGGCCGTTTCTGGCTGTGGGTTCACGGGATTAGAGTTGTGAGGGGGGCAAAGGAGATTGTCAGCAGGGATCAGGTTAGGGAGCTGGCTAAAGATGTGTGCGTTCTGGATCTGAGCAGAACTGAGTATCTGGCAAGGTGTGCCGCTCACGAGATTTTGATGTCTGGGAAGGTCGTAGGGGTAGTTGGGGCTAAAGAGAGTGTGCAAAAAATGCTGAAAACTGTGGAAAAAACAGTCAGAGATATGTCTTGATTGAGGCTGTGTCTCTGTGGATTCTCTCCGGAAGCTGCAACATAGATCTTCCTACCATTTTCACTAGCACTCCTGCAAAATTAGACCTGCCTGACAGCTGGATCTCAGAAATCAGGAAAATTCAGAGATCGTCTTCTGCTTGATCTTCTTCTTCAGCTTGTAGACAGACACCCAGTCAAGATCCAGACCCAAGAACATCCCGCCAACAGCCATTTCCTTGGGGAAGCAGGCATAACCCCTCCCGACTCCCACACACACATATCCCTCTATCGGATTTTTCTTGAAGACGACGGACATCACAGTCTTCTCCACCCTCTCCAGCTTCTCGAACAGTACCTCGTCCACCCTGAACGAGTGGCTGACGTTTGTCTCAGGGAACAGCATGATAAACTCTCTCAAAATATCTCCAGCACCCTCCAGTGTCTCCGGGTTAACCTCTGCAAACCTTCTGTCGAGCAGGGTAAGCAGGTCGAGCAGCCTCTGCCTTGACGACCCCTTCCTGTACTCCAGCTCGTGCATTACTGGCGTTGCCACATCGGTGATGTCGTAGAACCTCCTCTTCCACTCTGACTGCAATCTGTTGTGGAGGTCGAGAGAGTAGCCCCTTGAGAAGATAGACAACCGGATTACTTCCTCTCTCGCCCTCTTCTTCTCCTCTTCCTCCTGCTTCTTCAGCTGGGAGTACACATCCTTGTGCCACTCTATCCATTTCCTCGTCAGGTAGGACTTGAACTGATTTAAATCGCTGAACTTCTTTGTCTTCCCATGTTCTACGACTTCTGCCTTCTGAAAGTCCTTGCAGACCTTATCGATGTGCTTGAAAAAAGAGGTTGGATGAATGACCTCGTCGCCGCAAACCCACCCCTCAGGCGTCGCAGAGTAAGTGACCACACCCTGAGAGGTAAATATTCGTATCTCCATATCCAGCCCCTCTCACTTCATGGGCTCCCATTCCAGACAGCTCATGTAAGGAGGGTGTGGCAGAGAGTACCATCTGCACTTGTTTCTCTTCGCACAGTTATCGCATGTGCGAGGGTGCTGCAACATTTTCCACATTTCAGCCAGCTCATCCGACCTGGGCTGGAGCGTAGCCACCTCTTTATTTGAGAGGATTACTCTACTCATGCCAGAGAGTGGGCGAGGTCAAATAAAAGGGTTATCTCAGTGGTCTGAAGAAGGTGCTGCCAGTCTTCATGAGTACCAAGTGGTACTTGCAGGGTGTGTGATGGTGCTATTTGGTATCATCTGGTACCGGCATTCTGTCGCAGTTCGTGAACTATGACACCATAAGATTCACAGAAAATTATGTCGCTTTTCTGAGACCGGAAGCGGCTTCAGCTTATATTTAGCACTAAGAAAAGCGACAAAACTTGGGTCGGGAATGTCGCACTTTATGGAAGTGCGACATGGCAAAAGATTTAGAGTGTACGGGTGTAGTTGAGGTATGGAGAAAGTCAAGGACTTCGAGAGGTTTTGCGGGTCCCTTGGCGGGATTGTAGAAGATGTGGATGAAGGGTTCGTCTGTGTCTTACCCGAGCCTGTTGAGTTTGAGGTTGAAGCTCAAGATGGCTCTCTGAAGGTTACTGGCGAATTTTCTGTGAACTTGACTGTGCTAAGAGATAGCTTCGAGCTCAAGAAGGGTGCGGTGGGCTGCAAAAATGCAGAAGTGGAGAGGGTCTCTTTTGACAGGTACGGTGGAAAGCTGGAGGGGCTTTGCATTGCGAGAGGAAGAGTTGTCAGGTATCTGCCTGAAAAAGAAAAAATTGAGATTTCGATGTATTAGACAAGCAGCCTTTCCTGCTTGAGCAAATCCTTTATCCTGTTTTTTGCGATCTCGCAGTACTGTCTGTTGATTTCGATACCTGTGAACTACCCCTTGCTTATGCAAGGGGCTTCGTGAGGAGGTTGGCCGTGCAAGGGCACGACCCTTATCCTCACAGGCCGGTTCACGCGGCCACTACCGGTTATCGCCCTGACGGGCGAGTCACCGGCTACCTTTCTTAAGATGTTCAGGGCCCCGTTTACTTAAGGTTTACCCGCCCACCTCCCCTTGCGTATCCCCTCCCTCTCGGAAGGGGTCTTGCAAGCAACAGGGGATAAAGGTTTCGTAAAGGGTTTATGTGTTTCACTTCGGAAACGACTCGTATCTTCTAACGGTGTTCCAAGTCAATTTTGACTCGAATTTTACTTTGACTCCCAAAAACACTATGTCTCGCACGCACAAATGTGTATTTCACGAAAGTTTTGGCTCGCACTTTGGCTTGGTTTTTCAGGAAACATCAGGCTCGAACTCCTAATGAGGGGCTTGTAGGTGGCCGCATTGGGCCCCTACATCGGGCTGGTTAACGCACACCTTGAAAGTCTTCCAGTTGCACCATGTCTCGCACTTTTTTCTTTGTTTTTCAGAGTATTTTTGGCTCGATCCCCCCTTAGTTGACATGGAGCTCGCACCCTTCTATCTGGTTCTCACTATAAATATGGCTCGCAGATTTATGTAGTCTCGCACGATATATATGTGTCCCACTGAAACTAGGGCTCGCGTCCACAAGGTGTTCCAAATACTCAAGCTCGCAATATATATTCGGTCTCCCAGATCCTTCCCCGCTCGCAAACCAGCTTTGTTTTACACCCACATCGATGCTCGCATGGATTTACTGTCTTTCAACTTTCTTTTGACTTACACTGAGTGTTTTCAGCAGTGAACTACCCCTTGCTTATGCAAGGGGCTTCGTGAGGAGGTTGGCCGTGCAAGGGCACGACCCTTATCCTCACAGGCCGGTTCACGCGGCCACTACCGGTTATCGCCCTGACGGGCGAGTCACCGTCTACTTTTATGGCTCGCATTTTCGTTCCGTCTTCCAAGTTTAAGTGGGCTCGCAATTTTCTTTAGCCTCTCACCACTACGCCCGCTCAGGCCTTCTTCAGCACATACCTCTTGAACTTGATCTCCGCGTAAGCCATGAGCATCTCCTTCATCTTCCCTAGATCTGTGGCGGTCAGATCTTCTGGAGTTTCGTACACTAGCTCAACATCCTTCTCATTCACGATTACTCTTGCCGACCCGTCGAGAGTCTTCAGTGTCGCGTGTGTTCTCGTCAGTATGAACTCGTACCCTTCATCCTCCTGCCGTATTGGGTCGCCGTATCTTGCAGATAGAACGCTGTAGTTTGACTGGGTCTTTCTGAACAGCTCAACCAGTTCCGACATTGTGATGTTCATAGGAGCGAGGGTGTATTGAGAGTATATTAAGGTTTTGTAGGAGAAATGTGGAAGGTTCGCAAAGTCAGATTGTCTCCCACACTTTTTTGGGCTAAAGCCGCCGGCGGGATTTGAACCCGCGACCTGAGCTACGGCGGCTTATGATGGTTATTTAACCCGACACCTTCTCTTTACCTCGTCGATAGGGATCTTCTTCTTGAATACATCTCTGAACCAGACTATCGACTCAGCATCCCACCCGTACAGGTCGGGTACTTCTGAGTACACGAAGCGTGTCAGGTTTTTCACTCCTTCTTTCGTCAGCCAGACTCCATCCAAGTCTTTTGCCATTTTCTCCCAGTTCAGAGTATAGTACTTCCTTCCGTTTTCCTCAACAACCGTCCCGTACTTTGAGTACAGCTCTTTCAGGTCTTTCAGCGAGTTCAGCACGAACACTCTGACATTGTCTTTTGGAATCAGCACCTCACAGTTTCCTGTTAGCCAATCCGGTTCTTCCATGCTGCACCACTCCAGCCAGTCGCTACACCACTCCGCATTTGGAGTGAAAGTGGATGTCCAGCACCCACCTATGGGCTTGTTCGATGCTGGGTTGTTTTTGGGAGGGGCGCACCTGAATTTTCCATTCTCTGTTCTGGAGCACCATAGCTGTGGCGGCACTTTGTGGGTTATCATAAAATGTGGTTGGGAAAAAAATTGAAAAAAGTTTGGGTTATAGCCCCGCCCGGATTCGAACCGGGGTCTCGGGATTTCTCTGGGGTGCCCCATCCTACTCCATCCCACCCTCCTCAGGGAGGCCTCATCGTTTCGGACGGAGGAAGGCACTATGCCTTGACTTTACCACCCCTCCAAAGTCCCGAAGGATTGGCCACTACCCTACAGGGCTTCGTTTAGTCGAACCGTTCTGGTTATCCGCTACTTATAGAACTTGCGAACCAGTCGTAGCGGATAACCTTCCCCACTCCTTTCTTCATCGTGGGGCTTTCGGGGGGAACGGAGGCTCCCCACATCTTCAGGGCTCTCAAGCGAATGTTCCAGCTTCCAACAACATCACGGTCGGCTTCAAACCCACATGAGCACTTCAGGACCCTGTACCCATTCGGGCTTAACTTTCCCCCACATATCGGGCACAGGGTGGAAGTGTAAGCAGGATCCACGAAAACGACCTTAACACCCATTAATTTCGCCTTGTATTCGATAATTGACTGTAGTTTCCTGAAACTCCACCTGTGTAATCTCCCGTTCATTTCAGCAGAATATCTAATTGAATCCCTGATTTCCGCTAAATCCTCTAAAGCAAGACCACCGTATCTCCCTGCCAGCTCAACGATCTTATTAGCAAGCTTGTGATAAAGGTCTTTAAGCCTGTTCTTTTCTCTCTCACCGTATTTTTCGAGAAGCTCCTTCCTCCTTCTTCCAGCCCTGATCTTCTTCTGGATTTTCCTCCTCTTCACGAAGTAACCAGTTCTGATTTCCCGTTCGTGAGTGATGATTTGAACAAACTCTCCGTCTGGAAGACTGAGCGTGATGTTGTTCTCATTCAAATCCACACCAACGAAGGCTCCAGGCTCTTCAACCTCTACCTCCTTGGAGAAAACAACATTTAGAAATGTCCCTTTTGGTGTTCTAACCAGCCATGCTTGACCGATTCTCCAGTCCTTAAACTTCTCGTGGTATTTTGCAAGATAAAACTCCAACTGGGTTCGTCCTTTGGGTGTGGAGACCTTCACGACTTTACTCATCAAATCGAGTTTAAACAAGTGGTCATCGAGCATTATGACCTCCTTCCTAAAAACGGGCTTCCCCTTTGCTTTTCCCTTCTTTCTCAGCTTCCTAAAGCTCCTGAATATTGCAGCGGCCATCTGGCAGGCCGTGTAAAGGTAATGGCTCGGTAGTTCATGATATTTCCTGCGTAATTCCCTGTAAGTTTCCTTTTTCAGCCGGTAAAAGCTGGTGATATTGTTTTCGAAAGCGTAAGTGATGAGAGAGTTAACAATCTCCTGATAAGTTTGGAAGAGGGCAACTAATCCCTCAGGGGGCTCCTTGAGCTTGAATTTTGCAGTCAGCTTAACTGTCTCTGAGGGCATTCTTTACCGCCCCAATAAGGCGTCTTTTCTTGTGAGAACGCATCCCTTGACATCCTCCCCGCACTAAAGTGCGAGGATTCCCACCCTGTCAGACCATCTCTACTCTTTCTGTTTCCTCGTAGAAGTAACACACTGCGTCGACCCAGTTCAGATAGAGTATGGTTTTTCCGTCCTCAGAGAACCAAATCTGCTCGTCTTTGCCTTCCATCCCCCTCCATAGCTTGAACCCCAAAGCTTCTAAAGCGTCTTCGACATCTGCTCGCCAGCTATATCTCTCAAAAACCTCTTTCACCCGATTCAGCACATCAGACACCATGTTCGCCCTTTGCAAGAGAAATATATAGGGTTTTTGTGAAAAAATGGAAGAAGGTTCGCACAGCTCGTCATGGCTTCCACGATATACTCGTCTCGCACCCGCTTTTCGTCTGCCAAGTTTTATATGGCTCGCACTGAATCCAAACGAACCTTTTCTAGGTTTTTCAAGAGGCCACGCCTCGCAGATGTGGCTGTCTTCCTAAACACCTCCCGGCTCGTATCAAACTTTTGTCTTCCACCATTATACTTTCTCGCAAATACACACAGTTTCTCAAACTTAAATGGGCTCGTACAGAGATTTTCACTTTTTGCCTAGCTCGAACTTTTTCCAAGGCTTCCAGTTACATTTGGACTCGCATTACCCTTTAGTCTCCCAAAGATTTTACAGCTCGCATTTTTGCTTGGTCTCCCAAACTTAAGTTGGCTCGCATTTAAGATAGGTCTTCCAAGTTTATGGGCGCTCGCAATTTCGTAGAGGGAGATTGGTTCCCACATTCTGGGGGACTCGCATCTGATGAGTGCCTTCCAAATTACTGATTGGCTCGCATCCCTATGTAAGTCTTCCAAATCCATGTCTCGCACACATGATAGGTCATCCAGTTGTATACTGGGCTCGCAATTTGGAGTATTCCACAACTATATTGGCTCGTAATTCTGCTTAGTCTTCCAAATTTAAATGGACTCGCAGACGGCAATTGTCTTCCAAATCATACTTGGCTCGCACCTCACATCAGTCTGCCACACCAATTCTCGCTGAAAAAATAAAGATTATTAGTCTTCCCAGTACGGTGGCGGAATGTACTCGTGCATCCCCATTTTCACTGGATATGGCAGCACAACTGGTAGACCCTCTAGCTTTCTCCACACCTCCCACAGGTGAGACAGGAACAGCTTGATCAGCTTTCTCCTAGCCTGCATGTCTATACCCTTCTTCGTCGGAACCACCAGCACATGGGTCTTTCCCTCCTTCTTTATCGCGTTCACGGCGTTCATGGAGATCACAGTCCCCGCTTTTACCTTCCCGACATCCTCGCACAAGAGCATTCCAACTGTCGCCGTGACTGGCCTCAGAACTGGCTTAAACACTGGAACTACATTCATACCAGCCACATCCGTCTCTTCAAGAATCTGTCCTGGGCTCTTCTTCCCGATGTTGTCGGCTGCTGGCTGTCCCACTGCGTCTGCTGGATCTACCATCTTGATGTACTTAGCCCTGATCTCGTTCTTGAAAGCGTTGTACTGCTCCCTGTAGAACGTGTCCGGCCTCTTGATCATCGAGTCTGCTATGTTGAACAGAACCGGCTTCAGCTTCGACTTCCTGTTTATGTCAGCCCTCCCGACGAAGAAGTCCATGAAGTTCTCTTTGATCCCGTGCTCCATCTGCAGGTGCCTGATTAACTCATCCTTCTGGTTGTACTCGAAGTCCTTCCCGCATATCGCACAGTACGGCTTGATTGCGAACCCTGCGTAGACTATCAGCTTGGACGGGTTCGGGAACCTCTCAATTGGCCTGATGTACTTGATGAGTGGCACTGCAAGCTTGATTCCGACTCCCGGGACATTCTTGAGCCACTTCTCCCATATCGGGTACCCCTTCAGCACTTCCTTAGCCTTCTTCTCAGTCTCCTTTAGGATTTCTTTGACCTCCTGCTCTGCAAATTCAATAAGAACATTCCTCCCTCCGAACCTCTTTTCGAGCTGCTTCACTGCAACGGAGTACTTGGTCGTGCTGGACAGCAGAGAGTTTATCACGTCCAGCTCGTCAAACTTCCCGTTCTGTATCATGTAACGACCTTGCTGTTGTAAGAATATAAGTATTTTCCGTGATTAGTGTGGAAGGTTCTACTCCTCGCACTTTAGTGTGGGAGGTCGTGGGGGGATGTCAAAACTTCGAACTCAACCACCCATACCTCCTGTTCCGGGTTCCACGAGCCGTGGATGCTTTTCCAGATTTCCCGAAAGTGGGAAAGAGAGGTCGCACCCTCTGCGATGGCGTCCTCTTCTGTCATGTCCCCCAGCTTTTCTTTTCTCAGACCGGTGACGCGGATAAGGGCGAAGTAGTTCTTTGAGAAGAGGTGAGTCTTTGCCCTGTAGATGTTTCCGACTTTCACACGGGGCTTTTTCCACACCCTGCGGGTCTGGGTTTTCTTTCCCGTCAGGATGGGTTCGATGTGGTAGGGTCTGAACAGGAGAGGCATACTGTTTCTTTTTTGGGTTAGCTTAATATATGCTGCTCTGAAAATATCTAATGAGGTGGTCGAAGTGGATCTGGAAATCTCAAAGCTGAAAGAGTTCTGCTCTAGATTTGGGGGAGTGTTTGAGGCCGATGGAGATGTATACTCTTGTGTTCTGGACAACTTGTTCACAGGAGAATACTTCGAGGACTTGGATACGGTCAAAAAACTAGCATCGGAGCTGCCAAAGCTGTTTAATGGAGATATTCTTGTTGAACCGCAGATTACCAGTGCAAGGAAGATGACAATACTGTTTGTCGGAGAAGGAAGTAACTACGGAGAGTTAGATATAGGAAACGAAGCCAGAGGGTTAAGGATAGACATGGTAGATACCGGATCTGGATATGAGATCGGACTCGCAGCTATATCTGGTGACTCACACGGTTGTGCTATAGAATACTACTTCCCAGGGAGGGAGGCTATATTCGTTTGCAGGAGCGGTTCCAATGCAGATCTCAGCAGGCCTTTTGTGGTAGTTAGAAAGTGATTTGTCTCTTTTTTCCAAATTCCAGCCACAATACCTATTTCGAGGATCAGATTTGGCCCGCACCGGACAACGCTCGTCCAGCTCAAACTCTCCGATTTCTGAGCTGAAAACCACCATATTACCCCCTCCTGTAGATAATCCACATTTCTACAGCAAGGTTTTCATCCAGCCTCACCCTATGTTGGTAGACCATATCCTCCGCTTCTAAGTCATAATACACGCTAACCCCTCCTTTTCAGTTCTTTTTGGATTTCCACCAGTAGAAGGTTCTACCAGAACTTCCTCGGCTTTGGCTGCGTGAAGCCACTCGACTTGCTCTTCTTAGCCTGCAAAATTCTGACAATTTCTCCAGCCTCTCTCTCGTCTCTCGCCTTTTTCACGATAATCACTCTTTTCAGGTCGTTAGTGTGCCCGCACACGCACTTCTTGGTTTTCTGACTAGCCTTGGCGTACAGAAACCTGCCACACTTCCGGCACCTGAAAACGAGGAACATGTCGGGTGATTGCAGCAAAAATGCAAAAAAGTTTTGGGAATCACTTCACCACAACTTGGATCAAACTCGGGCTGATGTAGTATTCTATCCTTTTTGCCTTCTTGATAATCTTCGAACTTCTCGTAGGTCGAACTTTGAAAGAGTAGAGCTTTTCCGATTTTCCTTCTGAAAGTATATGCCCTGCATCGTCAAAAGAGGCAATACCTTTCGCTCCTTCGACATCTATCATGACTGGAATACCTCTCGTGTGCACTTCAACACCGTTCCACCCCTCAACATTCTCTATGTACAGCGATCCTTCATTCCCTGCCTCTTCGTAATCAACCCTTGTCAGAGGTACCGGCTCTGGGAAAGAGCACACCAGACGCTCTTCCAACTCCAAAAAAGGTCTCTGGTATTCTAACACTCCGCCAAGTATTTCGCACTGTTTTCTAACCTCTTTCACAATTTCGCTGATTTTTTCTATATCTTTATTCATTCTTGCTCGCATTTCGAAGTCCATACTATCCCCCTTATTACATTCTCAAAAAAACAATATTAATACTTTCGCAAGGAGTATTGCAAGCAACGAGGAGATAAAAATTTCCTAAGACACCTGCTTGAACCCTATCTTCATCCTCACACCCTCTATAGACAGCTGCGTGTAGATGTATGTGGCCCCAGACCCTGGTGTGTGCCTGAGGATCTGTCTTACGAGGCTGATGTCTTTGGTGAGGTCGTATGTGAACTGACCGAGAGCATGTCTGAGGGCATGCGGATTCAGCTTCAGGATTTTCTTTATCCCTCTTTCCAGTGTCCTCGTCGTATACGGGAAAACTACTTTGCTCTTGTCCGGCAGCTTTTCCAGCCAAGTGTTCCACAGCTTCAGCTCCACCACAGGGACATGATCCAGCGGGATATTCCTGATCACATCTCTCTTTTTATCCCCCTTCTTCTGCTTCTCTGTCGGTATCATCGCCGTCTTTGAGATCAGGTCTATGTGTGTTCCCCTTATCCTCACGGCTTCTCCAACCCTCATTCCCATCCAGAAAATCATCCCTGCCGCTACCCTGTCCCTCACAGAGGTCGTGTGGACATCTTTACCACCGTATGTGGCTGCGTTTAAGTCGTACTCGTGCGGGATTGTTCTGGACAGCCTGTAGATGACATACAGTGGGTTTCCGATGTTCGAAGATTCCACCCTGAAGCTTGGCATGGGGAGAGAGTTGTAGAACCTCAGGGTGTCGTGCAATTTCTGTCGCAGTTCATCAGAATGCGACAATTTCCAGTAGTTGGTTGTCGCTTCTCTGAACCAGTCATCAAAGTTTTCCACAACTGCCTGCTCCATGTCACTAAGAAGTGCGACAAATTTAAAAAAGTGTCGGTATTCATAGAATGCGACAAAACTGGTGCAAAAAATATGGTGTGTTCAATATAATTCTTGCTCAATTTCTCTCCTTATCTCGGCTTTTATCTTGTTTATAATTTCCATTGCCTCGGGATAGTACTCTGCTGGCACGTAGATCTTGGCTGGGCCGTACCAAGTGGATTTCTTAAATGTGAATGGTATTCCTTCTGCAACCAGTTGATCCATTAGTTCCTTCCTATCTGGAATTGGAATACTAATGTCAGCCAAGCTAATTGCTCTAACTCTTCCGAACTCATCTCTCAGTTCCTCGTATGCTTCTGCTCCGCTTAGATATGCTGATCCGTAGTAATTAAAATCCACTCTGTTTCCCTTGAGCTTTCCTTCGATATACCACGCTGGCGACTCGCAGGCAAAAATGCCCTCAGATTCGTCCACTTCCGGAGTTCCAAACATCTTCTTGCACCACTCTATAGCTTGCCTCAGGCTAACAGACATATTCATCACCCCCTCTACAAATTCTCCAAAACATCATTCATCATTGCTCTCTTTGCCCAAGCAACATGCCTCTGGATATACTCTTGCAGAGAATCTCTCATATCCCTGCATGCCTCAAAGCAGGATACTTTACCCTGCATAGGACACAAAGCCCCTATTTCATCCCTTCTCCTGATTGCTTGCTCTAGTGTTACCAACTGCTCGAACGCATAGTAAACTGCATCATCCTTCAGATCTGTTGGAACATCGTTCGGTAGGATGCACTGCGTTTCCACAGCCCTCTTCAGCTTCTCGATTTCATCCAATGACATGTTTGGGGACAGCTGGTTGTACACTTCCCAGAGAACGCTGACACACCCAGTCCTACTCATAACCCGACCACCTCTCAAGCACATTTCTCAAGAAGTTGACAAACTCATACTCATCCCTTCTGCTGGGTTGTATGCATGCTGAGTACAAAGATGGGCACTCCTCTTGCGACACATAGCACCTGTTGTATAGCATGGAGTTGTCAAAGCTCCACTTTGAAAGCTTCTCCAAAACCCCCAGAGCGTCCTCTTTCAATCCCTGTGGGATGTCTTTTGGAAGGATGCACTTCTCTTCGATGTCTCCTTCCATGTAGTAGGGTGGTGATGTAAAATCTTCCGAAACTGCAAATTCCAGTGTCTTCCTCAGCACTGAAAGGCACTCGCTTACACCCATACTATCACCGTAGAGAATTATGTTTCTACACTACTTTAACTTTTTGCAAAAAGGAATGGATTACAAAAACCCTCATTTCAGTGAAGGGGCTTGCAACGGGAAGAGAAAAACAAATATATCATCCATGCCAGCCCATCACATGCAGTGGAATCAGTGGAACCCTTTTGCAGGCTGTTTGTGGAAATGTGTGTGGTGTGCTCCCAAGAGAACACAATGTGAAAAGTGTAACAAGATGGAACCACACTACCACCAAAACAGGTTGCTTAACTTGCCAAAAACCAGCTACATCCATGTGTGCACGAGAGGAGACATAAGCCACGCAAGCACAGACTTCGTTAGAAAAATTCTGGAAGTTATTGAATTTCACAGAAGCAAGACTTTCGAAATAGCTTCAAGAGACCCAAGTTGTTTTGTATACTGGGAGGAGTGTGGTTTGGATATACCTAAAAATGTTATCCTCGCAACCTACGTTGAAACCAATTTGGACACTATTTTCTATAGCGATGTATATTCTGGCATGGATGGCGTCGTTCCCTACAAAACCCTATCTAACGCCCCACACCCTCTCACCCGCTTGAAGGATTTAAGTAGAGTTGATCACACAAGAAAGGCCGTGAAAATGTATCCACTATGTCACTTTACAACAGATGTTGTAAAGCTGATAAAGAAAGTAAATCCCGAGTGGGTTGAAGTAGGGTACGGGCCAAGAACCCTCCATCTGCCAGAGCCCCCACTTCACAGAACAATTAGTTTGATAATGGCCCTATCACAGTTTACGAAAGTAAAGGTGCTCTCACTCAGAGAGGCTTGGTTTTCCCCGTATTTTAAACCAATGTTGCCGAAAAAATTGTGTGGTTTGTTATCACTATCTGTTGCTTGCAAGACCCCTTGCGAAAGCGAGGGGATACGCAAGGGGTGGGCGGGCAAACCTTAAGTGAACTACCCCGCCCTCACGGAGGGTATAGTCTCTGTGGGGGTTCGTAGAGGTCTCTCAGTATCTCGTCCTTCGCCTGCACCATTTTATCCAGAACCTCATCCAAGTTAACCGGCTTTCCGTCCACCTCCGCCCTGGCAACGCAGGTCAAGAGAAAACCTCCGAGTGTTTCGTGCACTCCGCAGTTTCCATATAGCCCCCCAGGAAATTCGACATTCATGAATTTTCTGTTGATCTTCCTGAGCGTTTCGCTCACTGTCGGTATCCTTACCTCAGAGTAGCTCTCCACGCTGAGTTCTACCCTGCCGGAGGGAGTGACATAGACTTTTCCTAGTACATCCATGTCATCTCTCTTTTCTCTGAACACGAACTCAACTGGGATCGTAGTCTCCATGCGTTCCGCCAACTCTATCGCTTCCTCAACCTGATATGGCTCAATCTTACAGACATACACTGGAAAATACCTTCCCGACTTGTATTCTCCTTTCCCCCCTAACATGTTGCACGCCTCAATTGGAGTCACCATGAGAACACCCCCATTCTCTCGTGGGGAGGGGTCTTCTCCCTCCAACCACAGTTCTTACACCAATACCCAGTACCGGGGAGTGGTATCGCTACCCCTCCGCATACGGGGCACTTGAATTCTTTCTTTTTTCTAATTACTTTTCCCGTTCCCTTTCCCGCCCACCTCTCAATCCATCCGCCGAGCTCATCGCACTTGTCTGGCGTTGTAGTCACCACAGCTACCAAGTCCCCGAACTCGTCTTTCCTCACACTCAACACAGACTCTGTCGGGACTGCCTTAATGTCCCCAAAGATGTTGGTGATATAGGTTATCCCATTACTCTTCCTGATTGGCTTTTTTAGAGGGATCACACACACTACTTCAGCCACTTGTCCCCGCCTCCTAGCAACCACGCTGAAAGAAATAACCCAATGATTGCAAGAATGTATCGCAAGTCCATTATTTCAGCTCCGCAATAATCTTGAAATCGGATATTGGTCTAGCCCTCCTGTTTACTTTCTTAACGAACTCTTCGAACGCCTTTTTGTCTGGTAGGCTACACCACAATGTGGGCACACCGTGCTCTTTGTAAACTTCTGGACTTCCGCCCACCTCTTCACAAAGTTCTCTAACCTTTGCGAAATAGTCGCCCAAAGAGAGTCTAGAGTCCTGTACAACCCCAGTAGGCCACCCGCACGCAAAAGTTTCGTTGAAACCACCGGGGTACGCTTCTAAGCAAACTTTGTCTGGGTAGATCGCTACTTTGTTAATTGTGTCTTCGAAGTACTGCCCCCATCCAGGGGGTTCTATTCCGAAAACATACTGCTTCTCGGCCACTTCTAACATGGCGTCGATAGATTTTCCACCGTTCTCAAGAAGTTTCTCTAAAATCTCAAAGTAGACATGCTCTGCTGCGAGAGTTGTGCCATAGACTTTTACAGTATCTACCATAATCCCACCCAAAAATAGTGGGTAAAAAACATTAAAATGTTTTGCTCTGATTTCACCAGTTCATCCTCGCTCTAAAGAGCGAGGCTTTCTTGAGGGGTTTGATTGAGGATAGAGACGTAGTCGGTAGCTAGAATATTAGGTTGAGAGGTTCAAAATCATTAAAGATAGATGTGGGGGCCCCGTTCCCCCCCGAAAGCCCGTCGATGAACCCTGAGACGGGAAGGCTTTCCTATACACATGCATCAAAAGTTATTAAAGTAGTGGAGAGCCAGAACGGTTGTAAAAAGAGAAAAAGTTAGCTAGTTTGTCGAGCCTTCTAAATTCTCTAAGCAAGTCTATTGCTTGCTGTTTTAGTATTTTATAACTCCTACGCATAATCTCACCTAAAATTATAGAGAAATAATAGAATATTAAATTTTTTCGATCCCTTACTCCTTAACTGATCTTGCTAATCTTATAATCCTCGCAAACAGACTTCTCCAATCATCCTCGCTGGGCTCAAATCCGAGATCGGAGACTGGTGTGGCTTCGTAGAAAAGTGCCTCCCTGATGTACCTCTTGACGCTCTCATAGGTGTCTGGGATCTCTGCGAACGGGACTTCCTTCTTCAGCTCCACTGCGAATTTGAAGGCCTTCTCGAATGCTTCGTAGAGTCTGTCTCCGATCTCTGTGCTCGGATCTCTCAACCATTCGTAGAGGTTTCTCCATGTCTTGTCCATCAGAGCTTTCTTCGTTAGCTCACTGTCCTCATAGGCGTCCGTGCTCCACTTCATGTCATAGTACTTGTCTTTGATTTCTTTGTACTTCTTGTACTCCGGAAGCTTTTCCTTTACCTTCTCGATGAACTTCTCAATCACCTTCTCCTCGCTGTATGTGTCGCTGTACACTTCCACGACTTCTCTGTAGCCATCGTACTCGACCTCTGACACGATCACTGTCGCCTTGACATCTCTGTAGTCATCATCGTGGAAGAACCCGCTATACTCGATGCAAATCGGCTTTTCCTCTCTCCATTCCCTGACGATCCTTGCGTTTTTCCTGATGTCCTCTATCCTCCTCTTCAGCTCCTCCTCGCAGTGCTTCAGCCCCCTCTCCAGCTCCTTCAGGTTGTCTCTTGGAATGAAGACTGACGGAATGTTGAACTCGCTGAAAAAGACTTTCAGGCACTCCTCGTCCCACTTGTGCTCTGCCTCATAGGCCTTCTCGGAGCACTCGTCGCACAAGAGGAGTGACTCCTTCACCACTTCCTTGCAGCTCTCTGGTACTTCCATCGTTGCCGTTGTTTCGACAGTGTGTCCACATCTGAACTTCTTGATCACTCTAACATTCTTGCACACTACCCTCTCGATGGGCTCAACGATGACGTAGTTTGGCTTCTCGACGATGATCCTGCAAACCCACTTTTCTCTGGGTTTTGGCCTGTTTGCTGCTCTTCTGTCGACTATGGCGATCCTTCCGTCTGGGAGTTTGGAGATAATGTTTCCCTTTTTACCGATAAAGAACCTCAAAACCTCAGTCATAGTAGATACTGTGCAGTAAAAATATAAAAAGGTTTTGGAAAGAGTGTGCGAGATTCTCACCCTTATAGGAAGAAAAAGAAAGATATCGATCAGGAACATGTAACAAGCTCGTACGGGATTCCTCTGTTGCTGAGCTCTTCCAGCAGATCTCCTGTTGGATACAAGGCGACTACCTTGGTTTTACCGCCCTTAGAGTCGATTCTCATGTCTATGCACTCTTGAGAGATCCACTCAAGATCCCTAAGAATGAGGTTTTCTACCGGAATTTCAACTCTCAGGAACATAGTAGTTGAGTTGCTGCAAAAATATAAAAAGGTTTTGGAACTACTGCAACACCAATCGGAAATTTGGGAAAGTTTTATAGAACCACTCTCTTGCGACTTTGACTGGGTTTCTCACCGGTTCTAACCAAATTGATTTCTCAGTCTCTTTTACGATCCTGAAAAAACCCCACAACTTTGGTAGATCATAGCTCCCACCGTTCACAGTGTCTATCTTGGATATATCGTGCTTTGTCCTGTAGTACTTCTTGCTCTGAGAGAATGAGCACTCCAGTGGGGATGTGAACACCCAGAAATCAAACTTGTAGTTGTATCTCCAGAAATCGAGTGTCTCTTTTCTATACTCGCCAATGTAAGATGTTGAAACCAACACTTGGTGCTCGGTTGGAAGAACCACATAGTACTCCTCGTGCTTTTCCATCAACTTTAGAAGAGCTAGGGGGCTGATGTGAACCGTTGCTGTCCCCTCTCTGACCTCTATTCTCATGGCATCCGTTACAATAACTGATTCATAGTCTAAAGATATTCCTTCTTTGGACAGCGTTCCTGTCACCGTGATGGAGATTGGTATATCCCCTGCAATAGACCTCAGCCAGTCTTCAAGTGTCAAGACTTTGTTCCCAGAGATGCTGGATGCTATTAGCATCCATACTTCCTCCGGAACGGAGGAAACTGTTTTTTGCACTATGCCGAACAGTTCCCTCTTTAGAATCTTGTAGTACTCGCAAACTTCAAGCACCTTGGGCACCTTTTCGCTGTCTGATAGCTTCAAGAAATCATCGATGCTGCAATCCCCTTCCAAACTCAATTGCAGACGCACTTCAATTCTTGGGCTTTCCTTTGGCTTAATGTATATTGAGCTGCTGTTGATCCGAATCCATGTCTTGACCGGAACTTCTGCTCGCAGAGGTATTTGTCCGAGCAACCACTCGAACAAAGATGTGTTGAGGAAATACTTCCTGTCGAGTTCGAGCATGCGGATGATCTTTTTTGTGTGAGTCAACTTATCAGGAAAAGAGGTGTGTGCACTACAAATCTTCCCCCACTGAATGGACATAGCAGGTAGTTTGCATCGAAAGTATAAAAAGGTTTTGGAAAAGTTACTCAATCAGCTCTTCCAATTCCAACTCTCTTATCTCTTCATCTACAATTTTCTTAGCGTACGGGAAGTACTTATCCACCAGTTCCTTAATTTCTGGTATGTATTCTTCATACTCGCTTATTGCATCTTTGAGTGCCAGAGTTTCAGCTACGCCATCTCTACAGACCATCACAATTGGTGGCTCTTCATCAATTGTGCCTAACCGCGTGTTGCAAACACAGATGTCTCCATCACAGTAGCAATCGTGAACTACCCCGCCCTCACGGACGGGGCTTCGTGAGGAGGTTGGCCGTGCAGGGGCACGACCCTTATCCTCACAGGCCGGTTCACGCGGCCACTACCGGTTATCGCCCTGACGGGCGAATCGCCGGCTACTTTTCTCAGGATGTTCAGGGCCCCGTTTACATCGGCATTCACAATGAAACCACATCTTCTGCAGATGTACAGCCCTCTGTACTTCCTGTTGTTTTTGCTTACATCTCCACACCTAGCACAGGTCTGGGAGGTGTAGGATTCATCAACTTCGTGATACTTTATCCCGTAGTACTCACACTTAGAGCGGAGTTTCTGCTTGAAAAGGCCAAGAGGGATGTACTGGAAGTTCTGGTTGTTTATTTTGCCCAGATTAAGGTGCTGTTTGATGTTCTTCAGTTCTCCTATTACGATGTTTCCTATGTGATTTGCCAAGCAGAACTTCACAATGTAGTTCACTGCCTGGTTCATGAAGTTGTTCACTACATTTCTACGCTTCCTCAGCAACCAGGCCATCTTTCTGCCCATTTTGATTCCTTGCTTGTCGTACACTGATCGAAGTTTAGCAACAGCACGGTTCCACCACCGGTTGAAAGACTTCAATCCCTTGCCTTCGATTATGAAGGCAGGCCCGGTGGTGGAGACGCAGGTGGCGAAGTTGTTCAGTCCCAAGTCGATAGACAGCCATTTTCTGTCGTCTAAATCCACTTTTACCGGTTCAGCTTCGTACACATACTCAATCTCGAACCACAAACCTTTGCAGCGAGGTAGAATTCTCACCTCCTTTATCTTTTTACCGATAACGGTTGGAGGAAGCTTGAACTCCAGAAATCTAACCCCGTACTTCTTGGTAAAGTTCCTTCCCAGAGACAATTTTATCCTGTCACCAATTACCTTAAAGGACTGGCTCGGGAAAATGAGGGGAAAGAACCCATCTTTGGGCAAATATCTCGGTGGATGTACTGGCCTGTTGTAGTTCCCCTTCTTCCTCTCCCTGAGGACATGGAAAAAGGATTTCATGTTTCTGTCTACGACTTTCATTGTTTGCTGTGCTACCTGAGACGGAAGAAGTTTGTAGTTCTCGTTGTGCTTGACGAGATTGTACGCCTGTTCATAGGGGAGATATGTCCCGTTCAAGAAGTAGTACTGCCTGACTGTGTAGAGAGTGAAGTTGTAGAGGTTCTTGGAGAGACGGGCGAGAATTCTAAGAGTTTTGTAGGTCTTTTTGTCAGTTCGTATGTGGTTTTTCTGGGAGAGGTACATTTATTGTGTGTTTAATATTTGGGGTATTTAGACTTAACTACCCGCCCACCTCCCCTTGCGTATCTCCTCCCTTTCGGAAGGGGTCTTGCAAGCGAAGAGGAGATAACTCCTGTATCAACGATCCCTTTTAACTCAAAAAGTGTGTCCTTACATCCTTCGTCGGGCTTAATGTTCTCTGGATTGAATTCCCTCATAGCCAGCAGATCTTCTACAGCCGCGTCAAACCTCAGCAATGCGTTGGACATGTACTATCACCAAAAAATTAGTGTGATTGGTCGTATTTAGCTGTTTCTATGTTTTTGAACCTCCAGCTCAGCACCCCATCCACATTCTGAGCACCAAATCTGTCGAATCCCGGATAGAAGAGGGAGCAGAACCGGACTTTGTCAAATCCCAGCACATCACCGTACCTGTCGTAGTAGGAGATGTACCGGACATTGTTTGATACGATGTAAGCCCACACATCCTTCCAAGTCCAGTCCAGAAGCGGGTAGATCGTCCTTATTCCCTTCACTGTCTCTACCTTTCTCTTCAGTTTCCTCTTCACACTCTCCTCTGCCCTCAGACCAACGATTGCCACATCGAACTCCTTTGCTAGCTCTGGGACGACAACACCAAGAAACACCTTTCCCTTGACATTTATGGCGTTCCTCTTCTTGATCTCGTACTCACGGGATGTGTATTCCCTCACTTCTCTCCCGTACTCTCTCGCAATTTGCAGGATTTCCTCATGCAGGTCGTCTGGGATGTAGTACCTGCCAGCGTACCAGTACACCACAGTCACTCTCTTTCCTACCATGTGCAGGAGGATTGTGGAGTCTTTTCCTCCGCTGAACGCCAGATACGCTTTCTTTCCCGTTAGTTCCCTGTCCAGAAATTCTCTCGTTTGTTTTACTTTTCTGCGGAACTCTGGAGTCTTGGCGTAGGCGAGAAAATAGCGTATCCACTCTTCTTTCATGAGATTCACCAAGAATTTAAGGTAGTTTCTCAAGATCACCCTCAATCATTATCAAGTACCGGAATGAGTCTTTTGTGACCATCAGGGGGCCGCAGCGAAGCGGTACGAAGTATGTCAGCTCAAACGGAGCCATGCTCTCCGGATGTGTTGATCCGTTCTCTATCAGGTCGAGCAGCTTATACGCCAGCACAAGCCTGTACGCTGGAACCACCATGCGGTATCTGCCATCCAAGTGCTTATCAGGAATTCTGAGCCTCATTCTCATGTCTTTATCCAAGCTGCTGGCGTAGAACTCACAGTAGGCTACTTTCATCCCGCTGATTGTCACATTCCCGATTCTGTAGAGCTCGGCGAAAGTGTCACTGAACTTAAAGACGAACTCATCCCTGTCCTTAAGTGGTTCAGGTAGCTGCACTATGGCTAAAGTGTTGTTCGGGAGAAATACTGAATTCCAGTCCTTTACGAGCGGTACCAGTCTCTTTATCCGATCATCGTTTTCGTCTTCTTCAAACAGCAGATCTACCTCGTCCACCAGCTCCACACGAGGTTTCCTATCTACTCTGATTACTCTGCAATAGCCATATATTGGGAGCTTCACCTTTTCCTCCTCCATCACACCACCTCCTTCAAAACCACATTGGCACCCGGAGGAGCACACTCCTCCACTCCGTCCACATCCCAGTACGGGGGCTTGTAGGCCAGTATGGCCACATCGTCGTACTCCCTCAGCATCCTGACGGGAATTGGTCTCATTGCCTTCCCATCCATCACCAAGCTGCAATCCCTGCCCGCCTCTTCTATTTCGTAGTGCCTGAAACTCCCGTAACCGATGGCTGTCTTCTTACCCAAGCCTGCCATCCCCTTCAACAGATCTTGGATTTCGTCTGGGTCTCCGTTTGCATAGAAAGTGACTCTGGTTGCCGGGATGTAGATGAGCTGGATCATAAAGTCCTTGAACTTACCTCTGCCCCTGTCGATCTTCTTCTTTCTTAGCCTCTTTGCGTCCAAGTGCTTCTCACAGAACCTCTTGTAGATCGTGGTGCTGAAGTAGTCAGTTACATCAAAAAATGAGACGGAAGCGTGGTAGACATCCCCAGACCTCTTCAGTGGAAGGTCGTAGTCCAGCTCCACCACTCTCTTTGAGGGGAGGGATCTGTAGTCTGGGTAGTTCTTTCGCAGGTACAGGTGTGCGAGGATGGCGTCGAAGTGGATCCACGGGTGGGACAAGCACACGGGAGACCTCATGTGGAAGGTGATTTTCAGGGGTTGCATCTCACGCTCACCCTCCTTACGGGCTGGAAGCCTCGCCTTTTAAGGCGGGGAGGAAAGCCCGCTTGGCTATATTTCGAGCGGCGTTCAAATCTCTATCGAGTTGAAATCCACATTTGGGGCATACAAACCATCTACCTCTAACGCCACTCTTAACATACCCACATTTAGAGCATGTTCTTGATGTGTTTCTCGGGCTAACAAATTTAATCGGCACTCCATTCAACCTTGCTTTGTATTCTATCTTTGCGATTAGATCTCTGTACGCCCACTTGTGCAGCCTCTTACGATGTCTTTTCCCGACCTTTTTGCGTTTTAATCCCTTAAGATTCTCGATGGCTATACCATATCTTCTCTCCTTAGCTATCATAACCAGCTCTTTGGCTATACAGTGGTTGATATAGCTCATTTTGTTTCCAACCTTACGAGATGTTCTCCTCAGAACTCTCCAAGCTCCCTTCTTGTATCTTTTTTCCTTAGCTCTCTGCATACCTGCTATCCTAAACTCTATCGACATTTTCCATGCTATTGCATTGTCATAGAACATGTTTATCTTTCCTTTTGCGTCAGAAACAACAATAATGTGGTTTATACCAATGTCAACGCCAAGCCAGCCTTGTGGTTCGTAAGGTTCAGGTTCTAGGACTTCAAAGCTGATGTAAGCATAGTAATACCCATCAATGCAGGAAATCTGAACCCTGCCATGCTTGAGCTTAAGAAACTTCTTTAGCTTGGATGGGACATGCATCGGCAACCAAACTCTTTTGTTGTTCAGCAGGGGGATGTTGATAAAGTGTCTGTCTATTTTAACATCTACAGCTTTGAAACTGACAATATCTGCTTTGAAAACTGGTTTTTCACCCTTTGGGCACCTTAGCCAAGCTCTGTAAGTTTCGATTGCCCTGTTCATAGCTTCCTGAATGACATTTGAATGTAAATCTTGAAACTTTTCTCTAACTCTCTTGTAGGCAAAAGCATGAACATTTCCTCTCGTTGGATACTCTCCAAGCTCCTCTATGGATTTAAGCCACTCGTTAACGCACTCTTTGAACCTACTGATGGTGGAATCGAGTAACTCTTTCTTCCTCTTGTTTGGTTTCATCAGTTTAAACTTTTGTGTGAGTTTCATATCATACACTATGGACGAAAGAGTTAAATTTCTTATTGTAAATGTATATTCGATGATGCTCTGAGGCATATCCTCAGAGCGGATGGGTCTCTGACCGACCCGTATGCGGTCTACCGCAACCGAAGTTCCCATGTTGGGAACCCCCGTGCTTTAGCGCGGGGAGGGGGTCAGCCACTCCCCCTGTTCTTTGCTTTGTTTCCTCTCATCTCCAGCTCCCTGAGCAGGGAGACAATAGCCTCTCTGTTGTTATTCAGGAACTCCAGATACTTCTCTGAAGTCTCATTCAGGTCGTACGAGATGTTCAGCTCGCCGAACCCTGCCGAGGACTTGCCCCCGATAAAGGGTTTCTGCTTCCATAGCTCTATGCACCTCGCAAGGCAAGATATGTCCACATCGTCGGGATCTTCCACCATGAACTCGTGGTAGAATGTCGTTCCCGGAGCGAACACCTGATACTCCACGAGCATCTGGACTGCTTGCTCCCCTTCCCCTCTCTCGGCCCTCAGGTCGTCCCTGCGGGTCTGGTGGGTGTAGGTTATCAAGTCGTGGTAGCTGCACTGCGGGTCGAAAGATTCCGGAAGCACCGGTTTGAGCTCCCTGCACACAGGGTAGGCCATCCCCACCTTCAGCTTTCCCTCTATCATCTGGTTGCCGTAGCAGAGTCCAAAGAGCCTGACTGACGGGATTAGGGAGATTAGCCTTGACTTCAGCTCCAAATCTATGATACCGGACTCTTCTGCACTCACGGTCTCCAGAACTCCTCCCGTGAACAGAGAGTGGTAGAGCATCAACCCACCCTTCGTGGACACATTGATTGCATATCCCACCTGATTGAGAAAGTCTGCCATGATGAGCCTCCTGAGGTAGCCACGGATGGCGTTTCCGGAGATAATCGGGATTTCCTCAATCCTTCCGTTGACGATGAACTTCAGCGTGTTCAGCAGGCAGACAGACCCGCTCTTCTCGTTTCCACCGTGGTAAACAGGCGATCTTGCGGTTAGAGTTCCGGTTACCTTTTTCACGCCAAACATCAGTCCACACCTCCTCTGATGTCGTCCGCCATGCTCACGATTTGATAGGGGGACAGATAGTCTTCGAGATATTCCACCTTCTCCTTAAGGGCCGAGAGGTCAGACTGCAATACCCTGACCTCAGTCTCCAGCTCCTTCAGCTCGGCCTTGGCACTCAGCTCGTCCACTCTCTGCTTCAGTTCCCTTATCTCTTCCACTAGGTCTTCCAGCACCTCGGCCACTGCGAACATGTCGCCCTCTCTAACCTTCTCGATCTTATCCCACTCACTCATTCATACCACCTTCTTCAACATTTTCAACCTCCCCGCCGTTCTTTTTCTTCTTCCTCTCCTTCCTGATTTCGATTGCCCTGTTCACCGCCTGAATCGAGAGAAGTCTCGTCCATCTCCTCAGCATGTACATTGCCTCGTCCTCATGCTCCCTCAAGAAGTTAATGGCGTCCAGAGGAAGCTTTGGGGCCTGCAACCCGAGAAGGTTGCACAGGTGCTCGACCATCGATGGGATGTCGGGCTGGCTTGCTGCCATCTTCACCCTGTGCTCGAATATGTCGCCTGCGTAGTGGTGTCTTGCCACCTTTCTCCAGTCGACATACATGTACACGCTGGTCAGCAGTTCCACCCACTTCTCTTCCAGCTCTTTCTCCAGATCACGAGACTGATCACGGAATCGCATACACCACAACCTCCCAAAGCGGGTTTTTTCTAAACTCCACAATTTTCTCACACAGGTCTCTGTGCACCCAACACTTCGTAGATGGATCCAGCAGGTCAGACTTCCTGAACTTCAGCTTTCTCGCAGCTTCTGCCACAGCAACCATTTCCTCCAGCTTTTTCCGGTCAACCCAAACCAGTGAGTCTTCAAATGCAATGAAGAACCTGTCGCGTGAGAGTGACGGTCTTTTTACCAGGAGGAGAAAACCCTGCTTCTTTCCGGATTTTGTGATGTATATGGCGAATGGAGGATTGGGTGGGGAAAGGAGCGTAGACAGGAGGTCTTTCTTTTCGAGGAACTTTATCCCGTCTTTGGTGGCCACCCAAGATTTCCTCCGGTATTTCTGATCTCTACAGAGTGTGTAGCAGTGCTCACAGATGCAGTCCCCCTCCTGCAGGAGGGCCCACATGGTGAAGTTGTCTGAAAAATCGATTCTGTGGCCTGATTTAGTCATTCTCCCGCAGACTATACACTTTCCCCCCACATTGCCCGGCGAGGGAGGGAACAGGTCAGAGAGTTTCATGGTAAAGGGGTTGTTCAAGGAGTACATATACTTTCACTACAAAAACAGCAGTAGGTTCTTCCTGCTCAGCAGGGCGGCACATACTATGGACAAGGCGACATCGTACTCGAAGAAGTACCTGAGCGGGGTGATGTTCGAGTAGAAGAACGCACAGAAAATAGCGAGAGGGATCCCGACGACGGCGAGGAGAGCAAGATAAGGTGAACTACCCCGCCCTCACGGACGGGGCTTCGTGAGGAGGTTGGCCATGCAAAGGCACGACCCTTATCCTCACAGGCCGGTTCACGCGGCCACTACCGACTATCGCCCGAACAGGCGAATCGCCGGCTACTTTTCTCAATATGTTTAAGGCTCCGTTTATATCTGCATTCAGAACACTTCCACACCTTCTACAGATGTACAGACCTCTGTGCTTCCTGTTGTTTCTGTTTAAATCTCCACACCTGGCACATGTTTGGGATGTGTGGGCTTCATCAACCTCGTGATACTTTATCCCGTAGTACTCGCACTTGGAACGGAGTTTCTGCTTGAAAAGGCCAAGGGGGATGTGCTGGAAGTTCTGGTTGTTTATTTTGCCCAGATTAAGGTGCTGTTTGATGTTCTTCAGTTCTCCTACCACTATGTTGCCAATCTTGTGTGCAAGGCAGAACTTCACAATGTAGTTCACTGCCTGGTTCATGAAGTTGTTTACTATGTTCTTTCTTCTCCTCAGCAACCAGGCCATCTTCCTGCCCATTTTGATGCCCTGCTTGTCGTATACGGATTGCAACTTGGCTTTCACCATGTTCCACCACCGGTTGAAAGACTTCAAGCCCTTGCCTTCGATTATGAAGGCAGGCCCGGTGGTGGAGACGCAAGTGGCGAAGTTGTTTAAACCGAGGTCTATGGAGAGGTACTGGTTAGAATCCAATTCAACTTTTTTAGGATTTACTTCATACACATACTCAATCTCGAACCACAGTCCCTTACACCTTGGTAGAATTCTCACCTCCTTTATTCTCTTTCCCAGAACAGTAGGAGGTAATTTAAACTCCAGAAATCTAACCCCGTACTTCCTGGTGAAGTTTCTGCCCAGAGACAACCTTATCTTGTCACCCAGTACCTTGAACATGTCCTTCTGGAAGATGCAGACAAAGAACCCGTCCTTTGGCAGGTACTTTGGTGGGTGTACTGGTCTGTTGTAGTTCCCCTTCTTCCTCTCTCTAAGCACATGGAAAAAGGACTTCATGTTTCTGTCCACGACTTTCATGGTTTGCTGTGCTACTTGAGACGGGAGAAGTTTGTAGTTCTCGTTGTGCTTGACCAAGTGGTAAGCTTCCTCGTATGGGAGATATGTCCCGTTCAGGAAGTAGTACAGTCTGACTGTGTAGAGAGTGAAGTTGTAGAGGTTCTTGGAGAGACGGGTGAGTATTCTAAGAGTTTTGTAGGTCTTTTTGTCGCATCTGATGTGGTTCTTCTGGGAGAGGTACATTTATTGTGTGTTTGATAGTGGGTTATTTAAGGTTTGCCCGCCCACCTCCCCTTGCGTATCCCCCCCTCTCGGAAAGGGTCTTGCAAGCAACGGGAAAAATAAAATGAAAAAATGGAAAAATTTCCTGTCCATGGCGTGCACCTTTACCATCTGTCGCTAGTGGGGCTTCACGGTGGAAGCCCTGTCCGATAGGGCGGGGGAGGAGGTCACTTAGACAGCACATCAATCGCAAACTTTACATCTTCAGGTCTTACCGTTATCCTCCCGGCGTGGTCTGCTGCCATTTTTGCTTTGCTGGACAGCTCAACGATATACGCTCTGGCTGCTCTCCTAACCATCTCCACTGCCTCATCCGAAGCTCTTTTTATACCCACTTCGTCCATAAGTGCTCTAACAACAGCTTTAGGAATTGTCTTGGGTACATCCACCTCTATCACCTCCTAGTCAGGAGGCTGCACCGGAAATATAAATATGTTTTGGTTTTTTGCTCAGACGTCTTGTTTTGGCGAACAGATGATTCTCAAAATTTCGGGAAGCGTGTTCTCCATCCATTCTCTCGCTTCCTCCTTGCAATCCCCCGAGATGAATACTCCTTTTCTTTTGATCTCCTTCAGGACGAAATCAGGTATTACGACGATTCCAGCGGAGATCGGCTTAACCTCTGCTCTGGGGAGAGACTCTACCTGTCTCGCAGGGCTGATTCTGATTTCGCCAAAGCAAAACAGGAGTGTCGTGATATACCTCCTCCCTGCCCGCAGGTTCACCTTGAGAGAAGAGGTGGTCAGACCTATGAGGGCGGGAAGGGCCGTTTCGAACATGTGGGTAGAAATGGTCTGAAAAAGAAAAGGATTTCTGGTAGAGGGTGTAGAAGGTTCTACTCAAAAACGAGCATGTCCTCCATTGCGTCTCTGAGAATAGTTTTGTTCAAATCCTTCAAAGAATACACATCGACTTCGCACTCTTTCTGTCCAGAAAGGTACTCTGTGTATTTTCCACCAACACTCTCGCACCATTCCCCGAAGTCCGTGAACTGCCCCGCCCTCACGGACGGGGCTTCGTGAGGAGGTTGGCCGTGCAAAGGCACGACCCTTATCCTCACAGGCCGGTTCACGCGGCCACTACCGGTTATCGCCCTGACGGGCGAGTCACCGGCTACCTTTCTTAAGATGTTCAGGGCCCCGTTTACTTAAGGTTTACCCGCCCACCTCCCCTTGCGTATCCCCTCCCTCTCGGAAGGGGTCTTGCAAGCAA
>Ga0256834_1000034_pt1 | contig 98744 bp, 76 predicted proteins | sample 4281140metaG_FD_190536 | JGI IMG/M metagenome (GOLD analysis project Ga0256834, IMG submission 190536) | Hydrothermal vent microbial communities from East Pacific Rise, Pacific Ocean - 4281-140 | ecosystem: Environmental > Aquatic > Marine > Hydrothermal vents | place: Pacific Ocean: East...
ATAGGTTGTGTGGTAATATGTTCATAAGCCTTGGTTTCACCCGTTGGGTGGTATTTGATTTGTCGTAAAACCATTATACACCAAGGCTTCTAGCTTGTTTTGACTTTTCTATATCGGGATTAGGGTATCATCAGAAGCAGAAAATGATTTAAATGATGGGCGAAATTTTTATAATAGTCAACAACAAGGAATAGGTGAATATTTTTGGGATACATTAATCTCAGATATCGAATCATTACTCATATCTGCTGGTGTGCATTCTAAAAAACTCGGGTACTATCGAATGTCATCAAAAAGGTTTCCTTATTCGATTTACTATGATGTAAAAAATAAAGAAGTTTTCGTTATTGCTGTCCTGCCCGAAAAAAGAAACCCAAGCTGGATTTATCAAAAATTAACAGATGAAAAATCATAACTTATTTTATTGGTGATGAAGGAGAAAAATATTGAAGCTATTTAAAACTCAGTTCGTAGGATGTGGCCTCGCCCATCGGCAGTGTTTCCGATACCTCAATAATTAATTCGTGTTAAATATGGTGGGCAAGCCACACCTTACGGGTTCGGAGTTGTATCTTCAGGATATGCATTACCACTGAGAGCATGGTAACGAGATAAAATAACTTCATAAAAAGCACATATAACACGTGACACACGTAAATTAACAATAGTATATGGCACTAATGCACATATAATAAGGCGTTATATTTACCTCAGCAGGAGTGCTCAATTGGCAGATGTCAAAGTTGGATCAAGCGTAAACACAGATATACCTTTATGGCGTTATATGTCACTAGATAAGTTGGTTAATCTATTAGAAAGTGACTCTTTGTTTTTTACTGCATTGGAAACCTACCAACATACAGATCCCTTTGAGGGATATATACCTCGAGTAGCTTTTGAAGCTTACGCCAAGGTTTTTGAACCTGAAATAAAAGACTTGCATGCTTCATACGAAGAATTCAAAAATAGACCAGATCAAAATCCAGAGCAACTTGCTCTGTTATCTAAAATGAAAGATGGCATTGATGGGTTAGGTGAAAAAACAAAAAAGACATTCAAGACAATGTGCAAAGGAATCACTGTAAATTGTTGGCATGCAAATGAATGCGAATCAGAGGCAATGTGGAAACTGTATTCTGATAACGGTAAAGGAATTGCAGTAAAAACAAGTGTTTCATCTATCGTAAAGTCGATTCAACACTTCCAGCAAGACATCTTAGTTCAAATTGGTGCAGTTAAATACCTAGACTTTCACGACATTAACCTTGACCCTAAAGATTGTGATACAGATGGGCACTTATCTCCATTATTAAAACGTAGTTCATTTAGCCATGAAAACGAGGTTAGGTTATTTACTGTACCTAAAATAAACTCGGATAATGTAGATACCTTCAAATCTAAACCTGAGTTTGTTAAGGCTATGGCGTTAGAGCTAATTGAAGAAGTATATATATCACCTTTTGCAGGTGAACCATTTATTTCAAGTGTAAAAGCTATCTGTAATAAATATTCTATCCCTCATGAGACAGTGAGGGAATCAGATTTACTGGAAGGCCACGAAGAGCTACTTGATATAGTGTCAAAATGGTAAATATAACAAGTTGCTTAAACGGACAAAAAGCAGTTGGCTTTTGCTTGTTCCTCGCCAATTTTAGCCAACTACTTTTTGCCGCTTAGCAAGGCGTTAATTCCAATACTTTATTAAATTTCTTATTAGTCAATCCATGTAGTGGCAGACCTTATGTGTCTGCTTTTTTATGAATAGGAATCAATATCTATTTTTTAGAAAGGGTCACACACAGGTGACTCACTACGGTGTATTTTTTTACCTTGCACACAACCTATTTCTTTATCTCTGTCTTATCAATTATAGAAGCAAAATAAACCGCATTTATCAGCCATTTTTGTGTGCCTAGCCAGTAACCGCGGAAGGTGGGGTTGAAGCCAAACTTGATGATACTGCCTTTGCCGCTGCGCTCGGCAATGACCAATGGGGCTTGGGCGAATTGGATTTGTTTGTCTTCGGATAAATAACCAGCAGCTAATGGCTTTTTGTTGGCTTTGAGTGGTGTGGCATAAGGGTTTTGAGAAACTTCCAGTTGGCTATTGCCTTTGAGTAGAGCGTATTGGGTTTGTTGGTGCATGCCATAAGCTAAAGGGTGAGTGAGGTCGGCTTGGGCGGAAATAATAGCACCGCCGATGGTGTTCCGTGCGAGGTCTTTTTCAAAATCTCCGTAACTGAGGCTTTCTACGATTTCAGACTCTTCATTTGATGGATTTTCTTGCGTTTCTTTTTTCTTATTCTGCAGGTTTTGTTCTGCCCATTTTGCTGATTTTTGTAAGCTGATAAGGTGTCCGCCTTGTTTTATCCAGGCTTTGATTTTGGCATTGGTTTTTTCTGTTAGGGATTTGTAATTACCAGAGGGCAAAATAATGTGGCTGTAATCATTGAGTTGAATTTTTGACAGTTGTTTTTTGTTGATTTTGGTCAATGGCAAGCCAACTTGGGTGTCAAATAAATGCCAAATACTGCCTGTTTGGTAACTATTGATGCCCTCACCCATAACCATCAATACTTTGGGTTTGTTTAGGGTAACTACCGCTGGTGACCCCAAATCTATGCCATCGGTGTTGTGAATGGTGGTTAGTGCATAGACAGGTACTTGGAAAAATTCGGCTATGTTGGCAATGGCTTTGGTGATTTCTGTGTTTTTATCGTCTTTTTTTAAGTCAATAATTATTGTGCCAGGATTGAAAGTTATGGTTTTGCCATTGGCTTTGATCTTGAATGGTTTTTTGGTTGCTTTTGTATTGATGTCTCTTTGTTGCAGGTAATTGAGTGCCGCTGCGGTATTGCCTTGGCCCCAATTAAAGGCATAGGCGATGGCATCTTTGTCGTAATGGTTTTGGGTGGCTTTAAAGGTGATTTCTTTGGTTTTGGGTGTGGTTTTAACGCGTACATAATCCAAGCCCCATGCCATGGCGATATTCCATGCCGAGACATCGTAAAAGGTGTTGTCTTTAAACTGTGTTTCTGTGCTAAATAATGATTTTATTAAGGTGTATTGTTTTTGCACAATTGGAATATATAGTGAAGTATTGGCGTGGTATGTGTGTTTGTTGAGCGTTATGTTTTCATCAAGCATTGTCACTTTGATGTTGTGAATGGATAAGTAGTCTGCCATTTTTTGGGCTTTGATGCTGTTGTCTTTGAAGTCTAAGACATAACCGTTAAAATTTTCTGATCGGGCTTGCTCTAAAGCTTTTTTGAAAAATTCCTTTTTGTAACTTAATAATTTTCCTTTGAGTTCAAAAGCACCCCTTAGGGTTGAAAGAGCGGTGCGAAATTGGTTATCAATACCATCAACCAAGGTGCGCATGCCTTCGTCAGTGGATAAGTTGCCACCATTGGCACGGGCTTGTTCAAATAAAATGCCGATACTGCCGTGCAAGTCAGGATAGGTTGAACCTTTGCCAGGATAAAAATCATCGTAGCTTTCTTGGCTGTAAAAACGCATGCCTTTGTCGCTTAATGTTTTGGCATGGTAAGTAGCTAGTTCGGTGGTTAATTCAATATTTTTTGCTGGTATCAATGGATTGGCTCGATCGGGCACGCCAGGTTGAAAAAAGAAAGTTTTGTCACTGCCCATTTCGTGGTGATCATCAAGTACATGCGGATTCCATTGATGAAAGGCTTTAATCCGCGCTTGGGATTCTACTTGCGATAACAGCAACCAATCACGGTTGAGATCAAAGAAATAATGGTTGGTTCTCCCATTGGGTGATTGCTCTTTGTGAGCTAAATCATTGCTATCAGGGTTATCAATTATGCCGCGATAAGAGTTTATATCAGTGACGTATCGGTCGTAGCCATCTGGATTGATGGTTGGGTCGATTATGACTAAAGTTTCATTGAGAATTTTATCTATTTTATCCGAATGTCCTGCAACCAAATGGTAAGCATACAAAATACTGGCATTTGTGCCGCTGGCTTCATTGCCATGCACACTAAAACCATTCCAAACACGTAAAATCTTATCGTTTGTTGCCAGTGCTTCGAGGTTTTCCATGTTTTTATTTGAGCTGATAAATAATAATACCAAACGCCTGCCTTCATTGGTCATGCCATAATCCACCAAGCGCGCACGGGCTGATGAAGCCGCTAAAATACTTAAATAAGTCACAATCTGGTCATGTCGGTAGTGTCTTTCACCCACTTCCAAGCCGGTGACGGCTCGCGGTGAGGGAATCGAAGTGTCATAACGCGTATTTTTGGGCAAGTAATCTTCTAAAATAACCGCATTGAGACAGAAGCTAGTGAATAATGAAAAGAGTAAGGCAATTAATTTAAACATAATGGGGTTCTCTAATAATCAAATTCTGCCACAACAGGTGTGTGGTCAGATGGACGTTCCCATCCTCTGGGCTGTTTGTCGATATAGGCTGCTGTGAGCATTTCGGACATGGGTTCGTTGGTGAGGATTAAATCAATACGCAGTCCTAAGTTGCGAGGGAATCCTCCCATGCGGTAATCCCACCATGAATAATGCCCGCCATCATCGTGTAATAAGCGAAAAGAATCATCAAAGCCTAAATCTAAAATGCCTTCGAGTTTTGCTCGCTCTTTATCGGTACAGAGTATTTTTCCACGCCAATAATCGGCATCATAGACATCGCGTTCATCTGGTGCAATATTAAAATCACCCAAAACCACTACATACTCGTATTCTTCTATTTGCTGTCTGACAAAATTTGTCACTTGCTCTAACCAGTGCATTTTATAGGCATATTTTTCACTATCAGGCTCGGAGCCATTAACCACGTATAAATTGATAATTCTTACACCATCAATAGTCGCTGCCAGGATTCTGCGTTGTGGGTCATCTAATCCTTCAATATCGGTGATAATATCAGTGGCAGGGGATGAACTGATGATACAAACGCCATTGTATATGGGTTGTCCTGAGTAGACAACATGCCAGCCTGCAGCTTTTATTTCATCTTCTGGAAATTTATCATCGGTGAGTTTTGTTTCTTGAATAGCCAAAATATCAGGGGAGTTTTGTTTTGACCACTGTAAGACATGTTCTAAACGAACTTTGAGTGAATTAACATTCCAACTGACTATTTTCATGATTTATTTAATATATTAGATTGTGCGAACCTTATCACAAAACGGCATGTTATAATTTGTAAGATTAACATAAAATAAAATAAAACTTAGAATTTATCATGAAAACTTTTGCCGTACATTGCCTATCTCGAATGGGCTTCAGTCATAAAATAACCAATAATAGCAGTGATATTGCAGACTTTGAAGCTCTAGGAGCTACAAATAATGCTCGCATTTCTGCTTACCTAGCACAACAGTTAAATTGGCAAAGTATTGATGACAATGCCTTTGAAACAATGGTAGCTAATGCGAACTATGTCACTTTAGATAAGCCCTTGGTACAAATGTGGCAAGATCATCACGTTAATACTGGTGCTGCTGGGTTCAATCGAGATGCTCCTGCTGAAGAAATGGAGCGATTGGTTTTGGCTCGTGCTGTTTACAGTAAAAGACAGTTACTGGAAGTGATGGCAGATTTTTGGCACAATCATTTTAACATTTATTCGCGAAGTTATTATGCTCAATCAGTTTTCACATCGTGGGATCGTGATGTTATTCGCCCACCAGTTGCAGGACACCCGCGAGAAGCCGCTAACCCAGATGGTCATTTGTTTGGCAATTTTAGGCAAATGCTTGAGTTGTCATCAAAACACATTGCTATGAATTATTATTTGGATAATTACATTAATGACAAAGGAAGTCCAAATGAAAATTATGCGCGAGAAATTATTGAACTACATACTTTGGGTGCGGAAAACTATGTTAGCTTAGGCGATCCTGCATCTATAAATAAGACCTCTCTATCATTTCCCTGGGGGAATGAGCTTATTGCAGATCAATATGTAGATAGTGATGTTTATGCTGCGATGCGTATATTAACAGGTTGGAGGGTAAAGGACAGGTTGGGGCAAGCATCTGCAGATAATTTAGATACAGGAGAGTTTTTCTTTTATGCCGGCGGACATGATGCTTTTGCAAAAACTATTTTAGGTTATAGCTGGAATGATTTTGACCCAAGCCCAAATGACATCTTGCGTTTCTTTGATATTTTGGCTTATCACCCAGGCACTGCTAAACATATTGCTGGCAAGTTGTGTCGACGATTTATTGGCGATAATCCTCCACAAACAATTATTGATGCTGTGGCAGATACCTTTTATCAAAATAGGTATGCAAGTAATCAATTGGAGCTGGTTTATCAAACCTTGTTTTTATCCGCCGAGTTTAAAGACCCCAATAACTATGGTGGGAAAGTTAAACGTCCATTAGAGGTGGTTGCCAGTGCTTTGCGTGTTTGTGGTTCTGATTTTATGCCAAGACAAGGACATAGCGACACCAATACTATTATTGGCTACTTTATGCGACGGGCTGGGCAAAGACCCTTTTTATGGCCGTCACCAGATGGTTTTAGCGATGAAAGCGAACACTGGGTCGGCGGGACTGTTTTAACTTATAATATGCGCTTTTTTGATTGGATGTTAGACCAGCGTTACAATACAGCCGATAGAATTGTACCTGTTTTAGACATTACTCTCAACGCACCTTCGGTAGAGCTGCCAAATCACTCTCCCAACAATTTAACAACTTTTTGGATGAATAGAATTCTTGGTTATGAACCACCAGGTGGCTGGCCAGGAACAACTTTACATACAACTTTGCGTCAGTTTATGCAACAAAATGCAAGTGACCCACAGCTATGGCCTGCCGATACTCCTTTTCCTGATATTAGCACGACATCTAGTCCATATATTTATGAACGCTTACGTGCATTGGTCAAACTCATATTAACTACTCCAGAATTCATGTATAGGTAACGAAATGATAACTCGCAGAAAATTTTTACAAGGGACAACCGCTTTTTTTACACTCGCCGGTTCTGGTATCACTATCGGTTTGACTAACAAAAAAAACACCTCACTTGCCAATCAAAAAACATTGGTACATTTGTTTTTTCGAGGTGGAATGGATGCGCTCAACTTTCTTATTCCTCGCACAGGAATTAATCGTAGTGAATATGAAACAAAAAGACCAAATATTCAGGTACCAGTTAATTTAACCCTAAACTTAAATGGAGACTTTGGTCTACCATCTACGTGCAGTGCCTTACACCAACTTTACCAACAAGGGAATATGGCAATGATTCATTCTGTCGGAATGCCAGAAGGTCTAAGTTCTCGCAGTCACTTTGAGTCACAAGCAATGTTTGATTATGGTACACCAGGGGATTCGTTACACGCAGATGGTTGGTTGGCTAGACATATCAATACTTCGACAACAATTGACGTGTCAGACACAATTGTTTCGATGTCATCTGGGAATCCGCCAGTTAGTCATCAAGGAGATAGTACGGTCTTGTCTATTGATGACCCTAACAGCTTGCACCCAAACCCAGGTCGATACCAAGAAGAACACTTGGCAACCTTAAATCAATTGTATTCTGGAACAGGTTTGTTAGAAGATGCTATGATTGCCACAATTGAAAACATTAGTATTATTACGGGCTTGGATTTAACAATACCTAGCTCATACCCCGATGAGGCTCTAGCACAAGACCTGGCCTTAATTGCTCAGATTATTAAAGCTGATCTTGGATTAGAGGTTGCCAGTGTTGACTTTGGTGGTTGGGACACTCATGAAAATTCAGGTAATTCAGGCACAGGTTATTATGTTGATCGACTGGGCACGGTCTCAGCAGCGATAGGAGCTTTTTTTGATGATTTAACAGCAACAGGTTTAGCTGATAATGTTGTCTTAACTACACAAACAGATTTTGGAAGAAGAGTGAGGCAAAATGGTAACCGTGGAACTGACCACGGAACGGGACAAGCAATGATGGTGGTAGGTGGCAGTATTAATGGAGGTCAGGTTTTGGGAACATTTCCTGGCATTGAAGATGCTGACTTATACCTTAATACAGACCTACGTATGACAACAGATTTTCGCCAACCTTTAAGTGATGTAGTGAAAAACTTTTTAGGCAATCCCAATATTGATGTGGTGTTTCCTGGTTATACTGGAGAAACCTCTATTGGATTGTTTCCAATCAATGATACATTATTTGGAAACGGATTTGAGTAAAACACCAAAGTACTAAGGTTGGAAACCCATGAAAAGCCCTTGAAGGGCTTAGCAAAGATAATTTATACTTTTCTTGAAAGCAACCAATAAAAAGTACCCACAGCTACAGTTTCACCTGTGCTATCTTTGATGGTGGTTTGCACTTGGTATTTAAGTTCATCTTCAACTTCAGGAATTTCACAAATACACTGAGCCGTTAAATCACCCTTGGCTTTTTTGATATATTCCATTTCCATTTTAGTTAAAATCCCACGGATTTGACTAGTCATGCCCGATAAAACTGCCAAACCACTGGTGACTTCACCCAAGTTTATCAGGGCAACCGCGTGAATACTTCGCAAATGGTTTTTGTTGGATTTGCGCTCTTTTAAAAAAGCTTGACAATGCCCTGGCTCTAAATCGGTGATTAAGGCTTTAATGCTTCCTGTATAGGCGGCCATTTTACCAATCATGTGAGAGAATAGTTTTTTACCAAATGGTTTGTCTTTTAACTTTTTCCAGTTAGCTAGTATTTTTTCGCCAGGTGATTCGTTGTTTTGTGCCATAATATGTTTTTTGTAATTGAGTAATGAAAATGTACCACAATCATTATAAATATGTTTCACAAATAATCAACCAAGGACTTCAAAAGGCTGACTTAGATGGAGTGCTTATCTATTCTGAACATGTTAAAAATTATTTCCTTGATGATATGCCTTATGCGTTTGCCTGTAACCCACATTTTAAATGGTTGGTGCCAATTACCGAAACACCGCATTGTATTATTCATTATAAGCCTGAAGAAAAAGCTAAATTATATTTATATCAACCAAGAGATTATTGGCATTCTTTGCCTAAGATGGCTGAAGGTCAATGGGCAAAATATTTTGAAATAATCCCCGTTGCCAACAAAGAAGAGCTGCCAGACTTTAGTGATTTAAAAAACCATGCATGGATTGGACAAGAAGACTCATGTGAATATGACAACCTTAAACATAACCCACAAACTTACATGAATTATGTGCACTGGCATCGTGCAGTAAAAACCGATTATGAGATTGACAATATTGCTCAAGCTAATAAGTTGGCACTAAAAGGTCATAAAGCGGCACTAAGAAGTTTCAAAAAAGGCTTTAGTGAATTTGAAACCCATTTAGCCTACATGTTAGCTACGCATCATAACGAACACCAACTGCCTTATGGCAATATTGTGGCTCAAAATGAAAATGGTGCTGTTTTGCATTATCAACACACGCAACGCTTTCGTCATAAGCCTGAAAATCTTAAATCTTTTCTCATTGATGCCGGTTGTCAAGTCAATGGTTATGCCTCAGACATAACACGAACCTATGCTTATGATGAAAACAGTGAATTTGCCAAGATGGTTGCTGCAGTTGATGCCATGCAAATCAAAATGGGACAAAAGGCAGTTGTTGGAGCCAGTTATATTGACTTGCACTCACAAGCATATTTGATGATAGCGAAAATATTAATAGATTTTGATATTATTTGTGGCAGTCCAGAACAAGCAGTTGAGACAGGCTTGACTAATGTCTTTTTACCACATGGATTAGGGCATTATTTGGGTTTGCAAGTGCACGATATTGGCGGACACCAAAGTGATGAAGAGGGTAATATTTTATCGCCACCAGAATTGCATCCGTTCTTACGTTTGACTCGAACTTTAGAAGAAAACAATGTCTTAACCGTAGAGCCAGGCATCTATTTCATTGATATGTTACTCGAAAAAGCCAAAGCAGATGGTCTAGGCGATTACATCAACTGGTCAAGAGTTGATGACTTTAAACCTTACGGTGGCATCAGAATCGAAGATAATATTGTGGTTAAGGCAGATGCTCCAATTAATTTAACGCGTGGTTGATTTGTCCAGACTTATTCAAAACTATCTTGAAAGATATTATCATTAATATATTTTATTTCCTCTATTGCACCAGCACTATTCGCATCAAATAAAGTGTAACCTGGAACTCCAATAATTAGTGATCTTGAAAATTGGTCTCCATCATAAAATGAGGCACTTAGTGTCGCTAGTGAATTTCCAAATTTAGAAAAATTTTCAGGATGGTCATTGGCTATAAGAATACTATTTGAGGCATCAGCACCTGTTTGACTTCCTAAAATAATATGCACAACTCCATCATCTGTTGCTGCAAAATTTTCTAAAGGAACGCCAATAAATAAATCATCCTGAATATCAAATAACCCCTCTGGGTTAATGTTGCCAGTTGTAATGGATAAACCAAATTGATCTCCCGCCTCTATACTGCCATAAATCCCAGGAGTTTCTTGTGAAAATACTTGATTTCCTGTTGCCACTAAACCAGTAATTGAACCATAAAAAGCATGTACAACTCCAGCATCTATCACAGCACCAATGTCTTCGTATGGCACGCCTATAATAAGCTCATCAGCTAAATCGTCTGGAAATATACCGTTCAAATTCCCTGTTGCCAAAGTATAACCGAACATATCATCATCTTCGGAAGTTTCATCACTGCTATCATCTTGACTCCAAAGACGAGAATAAACTAGACCAAACTCACTGCCTGTAAGGACCTGAACAATTCCATCATTGGTTGCATGATAATCCTCAAAGGGAACACCAATAGCTAAGTCATCATAGAAAAATGCGGCAGATGTATCTTTATTAAAATCACCTGATGCTAATGACCAACCAAACAAATCTCCCGATTCAGGTACTCCAAACACACCGTTTGCTCCTTGCTTGATTATTAAGGAAGTATTAGCAAGACCTAACGAAGTACCATTATAAACTCTTACTTCACCTGCACTTGTTACACCATTAACGGCTTTATACGGACTAGAAACTGCCAAATCATCTTTTCCATCACCATTATAATCACCTGACACCATACTGTAACCAAACTTTTCTGACTGACCCTCTCCAGTCGCAATTGTTGTAGAACTGGTTGTTTGTAAGCCCGATGAACTACCTTCATAAATTGCTATTATTCCTGCTGCTGTTACACCGCTATAGTAATAAAACGGTATTCCTACTGCCAAATCATCTTTACCATCCCCATCAAAATCACCTGCTGCTAAACTAAAGCCAAACCCATCTGATTTTTGAATAGATGAATCAGGCAATATTTCAGTATAATTAGAAGGAACAAGACCTAATAAAGATCCATAAACCACTAGTATTGCACCAGTATCATTAAAACCAACACTTCTGACCGCAATATCATCATAATTATCACCGTTGAAATCTCCCCTTACTACTAGTTTACCAAATTCATCTGACAAACTAGATCCCCCCATGTACATTAACTGTCTACTTGATTCAACTACTGTGTTCAATACGTCGGATATCGTTTTTAATATTTGGTTATAATAGTCAGCAATGTTGTTAGCGTTGACCTGAAATGTAACCAATAATATTAATGCCTTGCTTTTCATTATTCTCTCCAACTTATTGTTCAAAACTGTTTTTAAAAATCACACCGTAGTCTTTATAAGCTACTTCAAATACGGAACCTGAATTTAAAAGTCCATCTCCAGATGTGGTAGTAGGTGCGCCAATAATAACGGAAAAATCAGATTGAAAATACATTGAAGCCAGAGAGCTGCCAAAGTGCGCTTCATTTTCCAGTCCCGAAACAATAATTTCTTCACTGGTTATTGTATCAAGCCCTATATTACTACCAAAAATAGTTTGTACGAAACCATCGTTGGTAAAGTGATAATCTTCAAGCGGGGTTGATATAATTACATCTTCATAAGCATCTGTATTTAATCTTCCTGTGGCAACTGCAAACCCAAACAAATCACCGGGCTCTACCACTCCAAATATTCCGGCTGTGTTTTGTGAAATTGTTTGGTTACCAGCAGATGTTAAACCACTACTTGTTCCGTAAATAATATTGACAGCACCACCATCTACAACAGTGACAATATCCTCAAAAGGAACACCAACAACAAGATCAGAATTAAAATCACCATCAAAGTCACCTGCTGCTAAAGAAAAACCAAATAAATCGCCTGTCTCAACCAAGTCACTAATATTGCCTTGAGTCCAATCAGATGCAAAAACTAAACCTCCTAAGCTTCCATGAAACTCATGAATCATTCCTGCGTCGATAACAGCTCCTACATCTTCATTGGGTGCTCCAATAATTAAATCTGCATAGGCAACTAAGCCATTATTATTTTTTAATCCTATACTCTCGTTAAAATAGCCAAACACCAAACTCCAACCAAACCGGTCTCCTGCCTCAACAGGGTCTGTAGTGTCAGCTTGACTAATAGACATTCTATTATTGCTAGTTATGCCTACCGTTACTTGACCAGGATATATAAATACTACTCCTGCATCGACTTGCATTGATCCATTAATCAAATCTGTGTATGGAGCAGATACAGCCAAATCTGTATAACCATCATCATTGACATCACCTGCTGCTAAGCTAAACCCGAACTGACAACCAACCTGTAAACTACAGACATCTACTGCTGTTATGTAAGTTGAATTAATAGATAATCCACTGGCTGACCCATAAAAAATATTGATAGCTCCTGCATCAACAATGACTGCACCTCCATCTATTATTTCATCTTCTAATGGTGTACCCACTACCAAATCACTAAAACCGTCACCGTTAAAATCTCCAGTAGCCAGACTGGAGCCAAATGCATCTTCGTATTCGGCTAAATTACCGCTTCCATGTTGAGATAATATTTGACTATTGTTACTGCTTAAACCATTATTGGTTCCATATAATATAAAGACAGCACCAGCTGTAAATTCTAGAAAATTATAGGCTGGCGCACCAATTGCCAGATCTTGATAGCCATCAGCATTAAAATCTCCAGATGCTAATACCTGCCCATAGTTATCATCACCAATACTAAGTCCTGGGGTTCCTGGTGAATCTAAATCCCAATAAGCATAAGTTATGTTACTTATTGATTCTATGGTTTTCCCTAATTTATCTTTATAGAGATCATTAGCAGATAACCTCAATGGCTGCGAACTAACGGTGAATGTTAATAGCAATAATATTGTTGTTAAGTTTTTCATAATAAATTTCCTTAAAATAATAGCTTCTATAATAAGCTTGACTCGCAGAGAAAAAATTAAAAAAACCATCAATCATGCTGTTCAAACTTCGACTTCTTAAATTTTCAAGAAACACATATGTAAAGATGCAATTATTTTTAAAATCGCACAAACTATTGTGGTTTTTTCATTGTTGATGGTCTTAATCATACAAGATGGTTGAAGCCCATTCTGCTGGTTGGTGAAGTAGATACAGGACTGTGAAAGAATCTCTTCTATTTTGAAAAAATACTGTCCAACACTGTATTCTCTGAAGCGGTATACTTAACTTGAATAACACCTCCTGCTTGTATTTGTGTCTCATTAATCACTCGACCTGGGGCGGCAATGATTAAACTTAAATCTTGCCCAAATTTATTGGTAAGTATTGTGGTTCCACATTGTGCATTTTGTTGTTTACAAAAATAATTGCTTTTGTTATCAATGGAACCTTTGGCATTACCAAAAATAACTTGTACAAGTCCTGAATCAACATTATTGCCAATATCTTCATCAGGAAGCCCCAATATTACATCATCATATCCATCAGAATTTATATCTGCCATTCTTATAACTTTTCCTAACTGATCTTGATGTTCTGCCATATCATTGTTCTCTGAAGCATTTTGTATCAACATTTGATTGTTGGCATCAGTTAAACCATTATTTGAACCAAAAATAATATGTGCTACGCCACCATTTGGCACACCTGACGAAAAGTAATCCTCCCCAGGTACACCTACAATCAAATCATCAATCTTATCACCGTTGTAATCGCCCGTAGCAATAGCAAAACCAAATTTGTCTCCACTTTCCCCCATTCCTGAAACTGTTCTGTTGTACTGGCTCCAAATTGAATTTTCTTGAGTTAGACCACTTTTACTGCCATTAATAATATGTACCACTCCAGAAAAAAGATCTGTTCCCTCACTTTCAAAAGGTACGCCTATAGCTAAATCCTCATGACCATCATGGTTAAAATCACCTGCAGATAAACTCCAGCCAAATTGGTCATAATTTTCAACTGTATTTATCATATTCTTAGAGTTTTGATTTATTTCAATTTGCTTAGTAGGATTAATGCCTTGTGAGCTACCAAAATATAAGTGCACTGTTCCTGCGTTGTAGTATGTTTTATTTAATGTGATGTTTTTTTGTGGAGCAGAAACTATCAGTTCATCTAAAGAATCTTGGTTAAAATCAGCTGCTATTATAGACCAACCAAATTGAGCATTTTTACTAGGACTCTGTTCAGAAATAAGATCTTCTTTTAGGAGCAAACCAGATAATGAGCCATAATAAACGGCTACTGAACCAGCATCTTTTTTTCCTTGTACATCCCTGTATGGAATACCAACAGCTAAATCATCAAACCCATCACCATTAAAATCCCCACTAACCAAACTACTTGCAAAAGCATCATAATTATCGCCTTCTTTGTGATTTAAAATATAACTATTTTTATCATTTAAGCCTGTTGCAGAGGCATAAATGATTACAGCTATCCCTGTATATTTTTTGTTATTGAAATCTGCATTTGGAACACCAATTACCAAGTCTAAAAAACCATCATTGTTAAAATCTCCTTGGGTAATTGCAGCACCAAAGTTATCGTAAGCTTGCGATAAAACTGGCGTGTTAAGTCTGTTTAAGTTCCAGCCTATGATTGAATCTTTTTGCATTGTACTCATGACAGTGTCTTTTTTACTTAATTCAACAATGGTTGCCACTTTATAGGACTTATCTTTTAGTATTATCCAATTAAAAGGTTTGTCTGTTATTTTGTATGTGAGCTGTCTCTTATTGGCAGTAGATTTTTGTACATACATTTGTGGGTATTGCAAATTCTCTCTTCGTGCTTTCCATGGTTCAAAAGTTAAATTATCTTCAATAAACTGCTGTAAAGAATTTATTTTTTTTATACTTTTACTAAGTTCTCTTTTCTTAATCGCCTTATTAAGGCTATAAAAATCCTGTTTAAATACAACAGATTGAGCCTTAAGCTCCTCAACATAATAACTATTACTTACTTCTTTAAACATTTCGTATGCTTGCTCAAATTGATTTGCTTTTAGAAAATATTTCATTAGTTGTATTTGAAAATCAAATGTTTTTGCAAAATCTTGATCGTAATATTTATAAAAATCAGGAATATAGAAAAGCAAAGTACTGATAGATTTTTGGTAATTTTCTTGGTTAGCATATAGTTGTGCTAAAAATAGTCGAGTTGATAAAGTATTGTTATCGACAGCACCTAATATCAACTTCATTTCGGTAATGCTGTCCATGAGAAATTGCTCTCCTTGCATCATGCTTTCTTTATAGCGCATTAAATTAGCCCCTAAAGTGGCTTTTATTATAATTTCTAAAACGCTCTTGGTTGCAGAGGCATGTCTTTGTGTAGCTAAGGCTTTTTTATAAAAATCAATGGCTTTGAAGTATTCTTTCTTCACTTCATAATAATTTCCTTCCATCAATTCAATGTTGGCTAGTATGGTTAAATCATTATCACTGTTTTTCCATAAAGTTTTTGCTTGCTTTAGTAGTTTTGGCACATCTTTCAAATACCCTCTCTTGTTGTAACCATCAATTAACTTCGTAATAACTGACAATTTAGTGTTCACTCCTTGTGATGTGGTTGGAGAAATTTTGTTAGCTAAAATTAAAAGGCGCTCAGACTGTTGGAAGTCTTTCTTCTGATTCAATGCATGGCTTTTAAGAGCCAATAATTGCAACTTCATTACGTTTGAAATTTCTTCATTAGCCAACAAAAAAGAACTTAAAATAATGGTTTGGTCATCTTTATCTTGGTAAGCATAAGTTTTTACCAGATGAAATAAGCTATCTATTTTTTGCTGTTCAGATATTAGTTTATTATCAATTAACATTTGTTGTGCTTCAGATAAAACATCAATTGATAGCATGGTGTTGTTATCCGTTGCTGGCGTTAACTTCATTAATGTATCAGCGAGAATATTATTTAAAGCTAGAGTTTCGTTACTTGCTTGTTTGGTTTTATAATTACTATAAAGAGAAATCACAGTCACTAAAAATGCAAAAAGAAAAGCAGTAGCAAGAGTATAATTTTTTGCCCGCTTTAATGGTCTCTGGTTTATTTCATTTAATTTTTCTAATACGGTCTGGATATTTGGTCTATCTTTTGGTTTTTTGGCAACCATGTCGACTATGAGTTTAACCCATAGTTTTGAACCTGTTAGCGATTTTTTTTGTAACACCAATTGACTTGCTTGGGTCTTGATAGTTTCTATGTCCTTGCCATTAAGGGGGGGGTTACCTGTATTAATACTCCAAAACAACAACCCTAATGAAAAAACATCACTGGCTTTAGATTGTGCGGTGCCATCAAATTGTTCTGGAGCCATTGAGAGTGGACTTGCTTGAATAATTTGCTTATGTTCACTGCCTGCTTCATGCTGCCTACTAGAGCCAAAATCTAGTAAAATTGCTCCTCGATGTTCTTGCAACATGATGTTTTGAGCTTTGATGTCACCATGAACTAAATTGCTTTTATGGATTTGGTTGACAGCTTCACTCATTTGTCGAGCCAACCTTAATTGTTGTTGCCAGCTAATTTTATTTGTTAGAAGCTTGTCACTTAATAATTTGCCATCCAAATAGTCACTCCAATAACCTGCAATATTTTTATCAATAGTTGCCCCATGAATAGCCAAAACATGCGGATGACGGACTTTTGCCATGTTGCGTGCTTCTTGCAAAAACTGCTGAGTAGATACATAAAGCTGGCTTTTTTGATTGAGAAATTTTACCGCAACGTCACAATTCAATGCCGAATCATAAGCTCGATAAACCTCACCTATTCCTCCTTCGCCGATTTTATCTTTTATAATTAAATGAGCCCACTTCTCATTTTCAGCAATGCCTTGAACTTCACCTTGCTTACGAATAGTTTGGGAAACATGCTGAATTTTTTCTAATGCTACTACAATTTTTTTAGCATCTTTTGAGTCAAACTGCTCGGCAATGCTTAAATTCAATCTCCCATCATTGATTTTAGCCGCAATTTCTTCTATCTTTTTCTCATCCGATTTTTTCATAAAGTTTAAATCTTTATTATGTACTTACCATCATATCGTAACATTACATCCAAACTAAAACGCAAAGACTTAAAGCAAATAGCGACTTTTTTTAAGTAGGTTTAGTCCATTATGCATCGGACAGCCATGCCAGCAGCTCTATGATAGGAGTCTACTTGTGTGACACTTTGATAAAAATATAGGAGCTCTGCATTTGTATTTGAAATTGTACTTGACCAATAATTACCTGTATTTTCATAAATAACACCATCAGAATCACGAAAACCTGTCATAGGCAGTTTTAATGGGGAAAGCCATGCACCTGCTGCAGAGTCATAAAACCAACTTTGTCTTTCTGTATCCCATTCGCCTGTGGTCGGTAATCTAAAACCACTAGGACAAGGATTATTTGCACCGTTAAGCCCTTGCCATAAGGTATCAATTTGTGGGGTCACCCAATCAAAAGGAGTGGCATTTTCGGTTATAAACCGACCATACCAAACTCCAGGTAACAAAACATATGATGCATGGGTTGCATTGGTTGCTGTTGTTGCACTATCCCTTTTTTCATGACCTTCAGATGCTCGTCCCCATTGGTATAAATCTCCTCTATCGCCCACATTAGCAGCACCTAGATTTCTATCCAACCAAACACGTCCACCAGCAGAGACTACTGCTGACATATTGTCACAAAGATTATCCCAATAGGCATTGAGAATATAAATTTCATTGCAGTTGGTAGAGGTGTTGTAAATGGTTAAACCATTAACTGGACTAACAATGGCATCACGTTGTGTTGTGGTCATGCGTGGTGGTAAAAAGCCTTGAGTTGTGGATTCCACTTGTAATTTGGCAGAACTTGCCGGCGATCCTGTACCAATTGACACCGCTCCTTGTCCAACCGAGTTTATCACCAAGGTTCGACCTTCGGCTGCAGTATAGTCGTAGGATTCTATTCGAGAAGCTCCTGCTGTATTTACACCGTCAATTAATAAGCCAACAGTAGCCGCACTTTCAGGGGCAATGGAACCAAAAAAAGCTCGACCATTGCCAGCTATGGTAAGTTGTTCGGTTGGCTCTAATGTACCAACACCAACCTTAGGAGATGATAAAGCTATTCGGTTAGAGGCCGCCAAGGATAAAGAGTCATCCACATCTTCACTGATTGAAACATAATTGGCATCGCCAAAATTTAATTTTGCTCCATAGCCATAAACTCCACCTTGAGAACCCATTAAACGCAAGGCATTATCATCAATATCGGATGCAACAGTTAATCGATGGGTTGCCTCAGTTGTACCAATACTAACATCACTCAAATAATCAATTCCTGCACCATTTGTCAACCACGGGGATGCGACAGGGATTGTGGGTTGATTAATTAAATCATTATAATCTCCACTAAATCCACTTGATGGTGTGGCTGGTTGCCAGCCTGTGGTATTATCAAAGGTTAGTACTTGTCCATTTGTTGCTCCTTTGTCTATTAAGGTTGTGGCATAGGGTACGGATTTTATTTTTTGTCGTGGTGATAGTGCGGTAAAGCTGGCATCACTTGCACTTTTTACCCTGATTTCTAACCATATATCCAAGCCATCATAAATATTTGCACCGAGATTGACATTATCGATAGTGAAAATCCCTGCACTTACTTGCACACTTGAATGAGTTGACATGACACCAAGCATGTTGCCTGCGGTCGTTGCATCATAAGCTTGTATAGTAATGGTAAATATCCCATTTGCTGGCATTCCTGCATCTAATAATTTCCCTTGATAGCTAAAAGTTTGATCAACGGTATGTGCTGTATTAATGCATAACACTAAGAGTGTTAGTTTAATGAATCGCTTCATAATATTTCCCCTTAAATTATTCAAATCCGTCTTCAAAGACAAAGTCATTGAATGACTGCCAAAAACCACCATTAAGTGTGTAGTTACCATTTGCTTGTATGACACTAGCATCTACTTGGGCTATGCTGACAACCATTTCATAGCTCCCTCCGAACATTTTTTCACCACCACTGTTTATGGTCTGTTTATTAATCTCGTACCCTGCAAAACTATAGCTAAAAACTATTAACATACTTAAAGTGGTTATTGTTTTTATGTGTTTCTTCATCTTTCATACCTTTACCTGCTACTTATCTTAATTATAGAAGATGAAAATAATTTAATAATCGCACAAATAAATTTCATTTTTGTACTTTAGTACTGCAATTTTTATGTAACTTTTACTAATTTTTTACTTAAAAGCTGAGGTCATTGTGCTTCTTATTTTCCCCATTACATTTTATATACAGCATTAATTTATATCATGTGTTTGGCTAGTTTTACCAATGCACGGGTTATATACATCCGAACCGAGTTGGCTGAAGGTTTATCAGTAATGTCAGCAATTTCTTGATAGCTAAATCCAAACTCCAATCGTAAAACTATGGCTTCTTTTTCTTTTTTTGATACCTTTTCAAGGGCAGCATCATAGTCAATAATAGTGTTAATATCTCGATTGTAGGCTAGTTTTTTTTCCCCAGCACATTGGATAATTGATAATTGAAAAGGCTTGTTTTTGCGCAATTCTTGTTTGATTTGATTGATGAAAACAGTGCGTAGATAGGCAAAAAAAGCACCTGGTCTTTGTGCTTTTATGCTTTTGATGTTTTTAAATGCTAACATCAAGGTGTCTTGAACCATGTCTTGAGTATCCATAAAACCCTTTGCTTGAGCAGGAATTCGACCATGTGCCCATTTCATTAATTCAGGCTGATAAAGATTGAACAACTTTTCACAGGAGGATTGATCTCCGTCTTTAAGTTGCCTCAATAACATTGCAGTAGTAGAAAAATTATTCATAGGTATTATTTTAAATAAAAATAACACCTCTACTATCATATAGACGTATGACTTTTACAAGTATTTAATATCATTTCCACAGATAAAAACCTGATAAACATCAAATTTTTATAAAAACTAAGTGCCTATTTAGTTACTAGATACACCTTTGCACAACCCGTGGAACGAGTAAAAGAGTTGCAAGTAGCAGGCTATTTGACTCATTCTTTTTTCCACCGCCCCAGACTTATGCAAAAGTCTCTATTATTTTATTTTAATCTACTTCATTCTCGGTAAAGTCACGCCTTTTTGTCCTTGGTATTTGCCTTTTTTGTCTTTGTAAGAAACCTCGCATTCTTCATCGGATTCAAAAAATAAAAATTGTGCTACGCCTTCATTAGCATAAATCTTGGCAGGCAAGGGTGTGGTGTTAGAAAATTCTAAGGTTACATGTCCTTCCCATTCGGGTTCTAGCGGTGTCACATTGACAATAATGCCGCATCGTGCATAAGTTGATTTGCCTAAACAGATGGTCAGCACATTGCGAGGGATTTTTAAATATTCGACTGTTCGTGCCAAGGCAAAAGAATTGGGTGGAATAATACAAACATCAGATTTTACATCGACAAAGCTTGCGGGATCAAAGTTTTTTGGGTCAACAATGGATGAGTTGATATTGGTAAAAATTTTAAATTCATCGGCACAACGCACATCATAACCATAACTCGATGTTCCGTAGGATATTTTTTTGTTAGCATCATCTGAGGAAGTGACTTGTCCATCCTCAAAAGGAGAAATCATGCCATGTTCCAATGCCATTTTTCTGATCCATTTATCTGCTTTAATTGTCATGTTAATTCCTATAGGTTATGTAGTTTTAGTTCTGGTATGTTTTTGTTAATATCAACAGGGAATTGAGCCAGTAGTTGAGCAACTTTCATTGCCATAACTAATCCTTTTTGAGAAATATCAGAATCTACTCCCCAAACATTTTCTGGTGTGCCTTCATCCATATTTTGACGGATATTGATATTTAAAGGTAACTGCCCAAGTAGGTGTGTATCAAACTTCTTTAACATTTTATCAGCAGCGCCCTCACCAAATATATGCGATTCATGATTGCAATTTGGACAAGTAAAAACACTCATGTTTTCTATGACACCAAGCACTGGGATTTCGACTTTTTCAAACATGGCAAAAGCTTTTTGAGCATCTATCATTGAAATGTCTTGCGGTGTGGTTACCACAACAGTTGCTGTTACTGGTATTTTCTGTACCATTGTTAATTGAATGTCACCTGTTCCTGGTGGTAAATCAATTAACAAATAATCAACATTGTCCCAACGCGTTTCTTCCACCATTTGCATTAAGGCTTTGGTAATCATCGAACCACGCCAAATGGCTGGTGATTCTTCGTCAATCATATAACCCAAGGACATGCTTTGAACACCATCGGCATCAACAGCTATAAAACTTTTGTTGTCAGGCGAGGTTGGTTTGCCATAATCACCCAACATGCGTGGCATACTAGGGCCATAAATATCGGCATCCAAAATAGCAACACGTGCGCCGAGTTTTTGTAAGGATTTTGCCAACATAACAGTGACTGTTGATTTGCCAACACCACCCTTGCCAGATGCGATAGCGATAATGTTTTTTACGCCTTTAATTGAATCAATGCCTTTTTTTGTTTTATGGGTGCGAATAGTCGTTTTAATTTGAGATTGTTCTTCATTGTAACAAGGCTTTAGAACCTGACTTATCTCCGATTCAAATCCTTGAAAGGGAAATTTTACTGATAATTGTAAGCCTTCTTTTTCTTTAACTTCAATTGACTTTCCAAAAGTCAAATCAGTTACTGGGTTTTGTGTGTTTGCCACACATTTTTTAATTTCTTCACTCATGTTCTAGCACCTTTGCTAATAGCTGTTGTGTTGATTTATCAAGATGAACTTCTTCAAGAGTATCATCTTGTATGTGTTCAACTATATTTCGTGCAATTGTTTTGCCCAGCTCGACCCCTGGTTGATCAAAACAGTTGATGTTCCAAATAACAGATTGAACATATATCATGTGTTCGTACATTGCCAATAACTGACCTAATGAGCTGGGTGTTAACTCTTTGAGTAATATGGTTGTACTTGGGCGATTGCCAGGACAGTTAAATTGCTTTTCATCATGATCACTACCATTCATTAAAGCAGCAGATTGAGCGAGCATATTAATTAATAGGTATTTTTTAGATTCTGTTTGAGGGCCCAAAACACCAATAAAATCTATTGGTAACACATCTTTACTTTGATGGAATGCCTGAAAAAAAGCATGTTGTGACAATTGACCGTGATCGCCAAACAACCAAGGAGACGTTGAAACATCTACATGCTCGCCATTGACATCATGCATTTTGCCATTACTTTCCATCATCAGTTGTTGTAACCAAGCAGGTAGATGCTTTAAATTTGCATCATAGGGAATAACAGCATAGGCAGTGAGGTGCATAAAATTTCGGTACCAAATTGAAACCATTGCCATCAGAACGGGTAAGTTTTGGTTAAAGTCTGCTTCTTTAAAGTGCTTATCCATTTTCTCAGCCCCAGCTAAGAAGGATAAAAATCCTTTTTCACCAATTGCCATCAATAAAGGAAAGCCAATAGATGACCAAACAGAAAAACGTCCACCTGTTGCGTTATCAAATGGCAGAACATGACTTTCAGGCACTCCAAACTCACTCGCTCTCTTATTATTGGCTGTTGCGATAACAAAGGATTGGTTCATTTTGTTTGGTTGATAGTTGTTCTTTTTTTCTAGTAATTCTTTAATTGCATTGGCATTTTTTAGTGTTTCTATTGTTCCTAAGCTTTTGGAGCTGATACAAAAAAGTGTGCGTTCAATGTCTGTAGTATGAACAATCGCTTGCAATCTAACATCATCAATGCTGGCAAAATAAAGCACTTTAACTTTACTTTTCATCTGTAAGTCAGTCAATGCTTGAATTGCAATTTTTGGACCTAGATAGGAACCCCCTATTCCAATATTTACCACTGTTTCAACGGGCTTGTTAAAAGCAGTTAACCACTGGCCAGAAGAATAGTTTAGTGCAACCTCAAACATCTTTGCCCTGTCTTTTGCCATTTGAGCAGGTGGATTTGTTTGCCTTTGTAATGTGTGAGTCGCGGGCTTGTTCTCGGTTACATTGATGTTGTGACCAGTAAACAGGTGAGTGATTTTTTCTGATAGCTGACTGGCATCAGCTAACTTTGTTAAAGAAAGAAGAATTTCTGGAGTAATCCAGTTTTTGGAAATGTCCACAAAAATATCTTCGACCTCGAAGGATAACGATGCCGCTCTGTTAATCGATTGATTAAATAGTGCTTGTAAGTCTTTAACCGATTCATCGCGCGCTATTTTTTTTAATTGTTGCCACTGGGCTAAAAAATCTTGATTCATATTATGGATATTTTACCTATTACAATCTTATTTTAAAACAATAAGGCAAAAAAAAACCCATCCAATCCTGGATGGGTTTTATTAATGCTATATTTTTATTTTGCCCTGTATTGTTTTGTAGATGGAAATGAAAAGTAACCTGCTTCAAAACATGCGTCTATATTAGCAATGCTTTGGTATTTATGCAACTCTTTGTTGTCTTTGCTTGAAATAGCTGTATTTTTGTCTCAAATAAGCAACCTTTATACAAAATGTTGCTTAAATACCACTATATTTTCCTGATAATACTGCTTTCTTCTTCTTTATTATCAGAATAATTTGTTAATTTCCCTTTTTTTGGAATGATGATTTCATTATTTAATTCAAGTAATGGAACAATGACGAAATTTCTTTCGGTTATATAAGGGTGAGGAATTTCCAGTTGTTGTTGTTTTACCACATTGTTACCATAGAGCAAGATATCAATATCAATAATTCTTGGACCCCATTTTTCTCCGTTGGTTCTTCCCATTTTAATTTCAATCTTTTTGAGTTCATCAAGTAAATCAACGGGTTTTAATTTTGTTTGTATTTTAATCGCAGTATTAATAAAGTCCTGTTGGTCTTTTTTGCCCCACGGCTTGGTTAAATACAGACTCGCCTTTTCTTGTAAATTGATATGAGGTGATTCATCAATCAGCTTAATTGCTTTTAAAATATTAGCTTTCAAATCGCCAATGTTGCTGCCCAATCCCAGATAGCAGGCATGTGATTTAGGACTTAATTTTATTTTTTTAATTCTGGGAGGGAAAATGAGTTCTTTTTGCTTTTGTGCAGAAAGTTTTTGGATGTCAGTCCACCATTGAGCCATTGTTTCAAGTTCAGAGCTTTCTGAGCGGCGTAACAATAAAAAATCATAAGCAGCTCTAAAACGAGGGTTCTCTAGTGTTGTAAAAACTTTCTTACCTTTCATGGAGTAAAAGCGATATTGTAATAACCAAATATGCCTAATTCCTATTTGGATAACTTTGGGAATGGCTAACTGTGTACGAGCGATAATAAAGGCGTCATTAGCGGCAGTGTTGACGGCTTCATAAAGAGGTACTTTTTTGTTTTCCAATCGATCGATTATTTTTTGTGCAAAAGGCCACATAAAACAAGCAAAAAGAAATATTGGTGTAATACTCTTGCCTTGTGCAATACGTGAGTCGGTACTGTTAAATGCGCGTTCGATAAATGCCTTGCTTGAGGTGTCCTTATCTATAGAAGAATGAATTTTTGGAAAAATAAATTGAAACAAGTTAAATTTTTTCATTAACTTATAAGCTTCTATGCCATTACTGCAATGAAACAACTTTACTAATTCGTCAAAAAGTCGTGCGGGAGATACGTTGGCAATTGTTTTGTGTTCTGATTGTGTGGCTTGGATGATGTTGTCCGACATTTGCAAGCCTAGTTTTGCTTGAAACCTTATCGCTCGAATCATTCGTACGGGGTCTTCAATTATACGTGTGCGATCATCACCAATAAACTTTAGTTGGTTATTTGATATGTCTTTGTAACCATTGCAATAGTCTAAAATATTGGCATTCTGAATATCAAAATACAGGGCATTACAGGTAAAATCTCGTCTTATAGCATCTTGATCTATTGTGCCAAATATATTATCCTTAACGATTTGCCCCTTTCTTAATTCGCGCTCGCCCTTTTCTTGCGCACCTCTAAATGTTGCTACTTCATACATCTCACGATTGTGGTAAACATGGGCAAGCCGAAATCGGCGGCCAATGATTCGACATTCACGCTTAAACACATTTTTTATTTCATCGGGAGTGGCATTGGTGGCAATATCAAAGTCTTTAGGTTGTTTATTTAATAATAAATCACGAACTGCGCCGCCAACAATATAAGCTTGAAATTTGTGTTCAATAAGTTTAGTTATTATGGCTTGTGCGGATGGTGAAATTTTACCAGTGTCAATGCCATGTTGGGACTGATTGTAGGTTTGAAGTTTGATTTTAGACAATTTTTTCAACAACTCACTATTTTATTACTTTACCATTCGCTAATATAAGAGGATAATGAGCGAACTGCGTTATGATTACTTCAGAAAATTATCTAAAGTTCTCTTATATACATTTAACGCAAGTTTAACATTTATTAAGAAAAATTGGAGAATTAAATGACTTTTGTGGTGACTGAAGCTTGTATTAAATGCAAATATACTGATTGTGTGGAAGTTTGTCCGGTAGATTGCTTTCATGAAGGACCAAATTTTTTAGTTATTGACCCTGAGGAATGTATTGATTGCACTTTATGTGAGCCAGAGTGTCCCATTGAAGCTATTTATCCTGAGGATGATTTGCCTGAAGGTCAAGAGCAGTTTATTAAAATTAATGAAGAGCTTTCTCTGGATTGGCCTGTGATTACTAATATGAAGGAAGCCCCAGAAGATGCGGAGGACTGGGAAGAGGTGATTGACAAGCTACACTTGCTGGAGAAGTAATAAAATTTACATGAGTTGAACTAGGATTATGCTCTCTAGCTCAACTCTTGGTTATTTATTTAGAAACCAACCCCATTGATAACGCTTCTTTTTTAACTAAATACTTTAATACCTTTATAGTCTCATCCTTATCTCTAATTTTATTTGAGACCTTGTATTTTCCATTAACTACCAAAGAAGGTGTTCCTGTTATTTGCATTTTAAAACCCATGTTATCAGCTTTTCGTTGAGCCGAGTCTAATATAAAAGACTCTGCAGTACTTAAAAAAGTTTCTTTTTCTATGTCTGCTTCACTTCCATACCATGTAGCTAACTCATCAATAGTACGAAATTTTTTATGCTCTTCATGTAGCGCCTTGAATAATTGCTTGTGTGTTTGATCAACAATTCCCATTGTTTCTGCTGTTAGGAAGGCTTGTTGAAAAATTGCCCATGCTGGTTGAAAATTAAGAGGCACTCTTTTTAATACAGCGTAGTCAGGCTTGCCTGCCATCCATTTGTCCAAGAATGGTTCAAAATGAAAGCAATGAGGGCATGTGTAACCAAAAAACTCATATACAACCACCTGCGCTTCATTGTCTGTCGCATACGGAGTTTCAAGTTCAAAATAATCCAAGCCAAGCTTGTACTCATCTTGTGAAGCTGTTGACTCCTTAATTGCTTTTTCTTCAAGCTTAACAGGTTCTGTTTGAACAGATTCTATTTTGGTTTCATGGCTATTTTTATCACACGAAAACAAAAATATCGAGAATACCAGCGTTAAAAAGAATAAACGCATTATTGTGTTAGCCCCATTGTTGTAACTTCTTTATTGGATAGATAGGTAGCTAATTCTAATAAAGCAGCATTGCTACCTAATGTTTTTTTATTCGGCTTATATTTGCCATTGATAACTATGGAAGGCGTTGAAGTTATTTTCATTTTACGCATCATGTTATTTGATTGTCGAATTTTAGAATCAATCATGAATGAATTAGCGGTTGATAGAAAGGCTTCTTTATCGACATTGAAGTTTTGTGCAAACCAATCAGCAACATCTTCGATTGTCCTGAATCGCTTATGCTCTTTGTGAATAGCATTGAACATTGGTTGATGAGTTTTTTCAATAATCCCCATTGTTTCTGCCGTATAATAAGCTTTAGCTAAAACATCCCAACCTGGTTGAAAAACAACTGGTACTCGAACTAATTTAACATTCTTTGGTAATTTCCTAGCCCACGGCTCAGCATATAGTTGAAAGCTAGAACAATGCGGGCATTTATAACCAAAGAACTCATAAACAATGACTTGATCTTTTGACTCCGTATCAAACACTGGGTCCAAAATTGTGTAGTGCAAACCTTCTTCGTAAGCCACTTGAGCTTTAACTGGCTCTTGAGAAAATCCTGCGAAAGGAAAAGAAACCAATAGTAGAATGATTAGTTTATTCATATTTAAACCTCGTTATAAAATATTATTTAGTATAGACCTTGGATATAACTTGCCAATGCTTTAATTTCAGCGTCACTTAAGTATTTGACCACATCAGCCATTATTTTCCCATTGTCATCGTCTGCTGTAATTTCACCAGATTTAAAAGCAAGCAACCTTTGTTCTGTGTAAGCAGCGTGTTGACCCGCAAGTACAGGGTAACCAGATAATGGGTTGCCTTTACCAGTTATGCCATGACAGGACATGCAAGCTGGTATTTTCAATTTGTCAACACCGCCCTGATAAATAGCCTTGCCAGTTTCTAGCAAGTCTGGATTTGCCGAACCAATACTAGGCTTTTGAGATGAAAAATAAGCAGCTAAATCTTGCATGTCAGCATCGTTTAATCCTGCTACCATTCCAGCCATAACCGTTGCTTTTCGTTGACCATTTTTAAATAATGATAGCTCCCTTGCGATATATTGTTCGTGTTGCCCAGCCAGTTTTGGCCAAACTGGATTAGCACTGTTTCCATCAGCACCATGACAAGAGGCACACATTGCCGATTTTGATTTGCCTGCTTGGGCATCACCAGCATTAGCACTTAATGCAAAAAATAAAGACATTATAACAATAGCTTTTTTCATGATTGTTTTTACTCCTAACCGAATTTGTTATTTCAATCTCGGTATTATAAGGCGAAAACACCTGTTGCATAAAGTGATAACGCAAAAAGTTGTTATTTTAGACCCATATTCTGTGCTTCTTGTTCGGCTAGTTCTAAAGTTAGCTCAATAAGTTTATCATAACTTCCTAGCGCACCAGCATCTGGCATAAACTTTCCATTGATGACTAATTTTGGCGTTCGTAAAGCGTTGACCTTAACAGCTATGTTGTTTCCTTTCTTAATCATACTGTCAACCATGAATGAATTTGCCGTTTCTAAAAACTTCTTTTCATCAATTTTATAATTTTCAGCAAACCATTGTGCTATATCTTCAATAGAGCGTAGTTTTTTGTGTTGTTTGTGAATGGCATCAAATAATGCTTGGTGAGACTTGTCCAACACACCCATAACTTGTGCTGTATAATACCCTTGAGCCAAGACCTTCCAGGCACCACTAAAACCCAAAGGCACTCTGATAATTTTTGCATAAGAAGGTAGCTTTGCATGTAAAGATTTCATATGGGGCTGAAAATTAGCACAATACCCGCATTTATAACCAAAAAACTCATAAATAATAACGTGCTTATCATCATCAGGTACATAAGCAGGCTCAATTAATTTATAGTGCAAACCCTCTTGATAAGTGGAATTACTTTGAGCAAAGACAAAACTGCAGCTTATTAGTAACAACATAAGTGTGATTTGTTTCATTATTTATACCTTCGTTTTTCTTGTAAGGTAATTTGACCACAGTTTTGCCAAATAGTTTAAAACATTAATAAAGTGACATTGTTGGCAACTACAATGGGTGTATTGTTCGTCACATCATATAAGCTACACACCACAACCTCAGTAGCTCCTCCTGTTATTGACTTTTCACAACCGCCTGAGATGAATGCACTATTGTTGGGTACGATAGATGTTTGAAAATATAAATCTTGATAGGAAAAAGGCAACTCTACCACGCATGTGCCAAAAACAGCCCCGTTCCTGACCGTTATTTCATCAGAGTTAATGTTGTTAAAATAGCTTACTCTGGTTGTTCCAATGTTCCCACATGAAAACTCAATTCCAGCTTTAACAAACCCATAGCTATCTGTACGACTATGCTTGGCATCTCTTTGAACGATTAAATCACTATTAACAGTAGCCTCTGAGGATAGTATTGTTTTACCACCAACGATTAAACCACTACTTGGTGGAGGAAAAGCAGTAACAAGACCGTTGCCAATACGAACCCCAAGATTATCTGCAACTTGTAAAGCGGCAAGACCATTAACACTGGCAACAAGAGGGTGAGTTCCTGTGGGCGAGCCTACTGCAAGCGAAAAAGCAGGAGACGCACCTCCATCAACCCCAACATGGCTAGAGTAGCCAACGCCATTGGCGTCTGTTTGCCATGGGGAGGATAAATCAGAGCCTGCCACCCAGTTGTTACCATCAAACTTTAGCACCTGCCCTGTTGTTGCGCCATTGGCAGCTAAAAAATCAGCCTGTATAGCATAAGGTGTAGAGTTAACTCTTTGTCTGGGCAATAAAGCATTGTAACCATTTGGTGAGCCTGCTTCTTTGACAAAAATTTTCAAATATCGCTCATCACCTGAGAACACTATGTCGCCAAAATCAAGCTCGACATTAAAAATTCCATCATTAACAAAAATATTGTCACGATTGCTGATAAACAGCAAGCTGCCTAGGTTTTCATCCGACCACAGCTCAAACCGAAAATCGTAAGAGCCTGTTGTATTGACACTGTTAAACTGTAGTTGTCCTTGATAAGTAAATCGTGAACCTACAGGTGCTGCATTTATTGTCAGGCTTATTATCATAAGCATAATTAGTATTTTTTTCATTTCATTTTCCTCTATTCAAAACTGTTGGTAAAAATTAATTCTGGCAACGGTATATTTGAGTGCCAAAAGCCACTCTTAACTGAAAACCCACCGCCTTGTGATTGCTGTGTAATATGTTGTCCAATGGTGCCTTCTAGTTTATATCCTGCATTTATACTGATGCCGCCACCATTAGAAATAACGTGTTTTTTTATAGAAAAGTCCTGAGCACTAACAAGGCTGACACAACAGATTACAAAGAAAGTAAGCGAAGTTAAACCTTTCACTTTACACCTCCTTTTTTGCTTATAACTCCAACAAAAAACATCAAAAAGATTAAAGCAGCTAGTGTGTAAGTATTTAAGCTAGGAACGCTAGTGCTTGTTAAGGTTGATCGAGTAATGGTATCAATTGCAATAGTCCCACTATTAAAATTAGGAACCCCTGTCTCCATATAATATAAAAATGCAACTCTTCCACCGCCATTAACATCAACAGTAAATTGTGTCCAATCTTGGGGGTAGGCATTAGCTGCTTGAGTATCATTGATGCTCATTAGCACTTGATAATCTCCAAATGCCGAAACGCCTTGAGAGGTTTTTTCAGGAGGCACAGAAACACAATCGCCAGTATTGATCGCTCCAGTTGGGCTATACATAACAAACATGCGAGTGACTTCATTTGCCAAGCCTTGAGCACGTGTGTAAAAGCTTAATTGGTCAATAAAACCAATATCTGGCATTATTAACCAATTACAAACCACATCGACTCCAGTGCTTGTGTCATTTATAATATATGCGTTTGCATTGCCAGCTTGAGCTGCAAACAAAGTACCATCACCTTGTGCCCAAGTTGTTGAGCTTGGCATATTTGAACGGTTGTCAAGCACCCAGCCATTAGCGGCAAGGTTACTGACATTGTTAAATGACTCGACTAGAACTTGTTCGGCTTTTAAGTTAAGAACAACAGCTAACCCAGCCAGTAAAAATAAGTTTTTTAGGATGTTCATTTGTTTCTCCATATGTAAGTTTTTAATGGACTCCATTGTAGAAATAAGAGTTTGACTTTTCAGGACAAGTACAAGACAATTACAAGACATTATTGAGACAAGTGATTGAATTCATGGAGAATAGAGTAAAAACAATAAACTCCCAACAAAAAAGTTACGCCTTTCTTGATTATGAAGTTCACCCTAGTTTGCGAGAAATATACAGGGTAAAAACTCCTATTAAAATGGGTAAGAAGAGTTTTAATATCTTACTTGTATTGATTGAAAACCAAGGACGTGTTGTTACAAAAGAACAGCTCATAGAAAAAGTTTGGCCCAATCAAGTTGTTACCGATGCTGCATTGAACAAGCAAATTGCACGATTACGGAATGATTTGGTCGGCAATGAAACTGCGCAACCAATTATTGAAACAGTTAGAGGTGTTGGTATAAGGTTGATACCATCAGTTAACCAATTAGAAACAGAAAATCCCAATATTCGCAACAACCACAGTAAAAAGTGGGGGTTGGTTGCTCTTGCAATGATAGTTGCACTATTTTCCTACACCCGATTCAACAAAGAAGGTAGTGCTGATAGCCAAATTGTATTGCCAGCCTTAAGTCTGCAAGACACAATGGTCGAAATTCGAAGTGCCATGTCGATAAACAAAAAAGCATTTATCAGTCAAATCAAACGCCGAAATGAACTAGGCAAGATGTTGAATAAACGCTTTGATATTGAAAAAGACCTTTCGTGGGAACGTCGCTTTTTAAAGTACCACGACAAAATGAATGAAGGTGAGCTTTTTGTCTTTTCACAGATAAGAGCCTACACAGAAGGTCCTTTATTAAGTAGCAACCAGCAAATATTGGATTTAATCAATGCTAAAAAAGAAATAATTGATAAAATTCCCTTAGCGGATAAATTACGTAACCATTTGATTCTTTGGCTTAATAAATACCAGAAAATCTTCAAAAATAATGCCAAAATGAGTTTGTTGTATGTGGGTGTAGAAGATGGAGCACCTTATCCTTCTGAGGTTGATGAACAAGTAATTAAATGGCTTGAGAAGCACAGTAAAGCATTACAAGATGTAGTGCTTCCATCAGTTAAAATTGCAATTATGCCATCAAAAAAGGTAAGCGATTGGCTTAATGTGGATGGTTTGAAGTATTTTTCTACTTTATTAAGTAAACATACAGGGATTCATACTATTAGTCCAAGCTCTGAGTGGTTTACAAATGATAATCTTCAGTCATTAGCTATTGAATTATCACAGTCAGATAAAATTGATTATGTGTTAAATGTCAACAATTCAAAAGTAAAAGGAAGTTATATAGCGGATGTTTTATTAAGAAACCAAGACAAGGTATTGGCTAAGAAGGTTTTAAAATCAAAAAGTATTTCATTATTGTTTGATAAAATTGACTTTTGGGTAACTAGGCAACTAAAAATCTCTACAACAATTGCCAAAGGTAAGCTTCAAAATTATAAACCCACAGATTTTGCATTAGAAAGTTACCTTAAGGGGCTGGAAATAGGTAGGCATGAAAGTTTTAAAAAATCAATTCCCTTTTTAAAGGCGGCAATAAATGACGATCCTGGTTTTTTTTATGTTCAGATATTATTAGCCGAGGTGGAAGCAGAATTAGGAAGTAAAAAGAAGGCTCTAGCTATTCTGGATACGTTAGCTAAACAGAAAAACTTTGACACGAGTTTATTAAATGATTTATATAACATTAAAGCTCTAACTTTAGTTTATTTGAACCAAATAGATGAAGCAAAGATAGTATTAAACCAATCCATAGAATTGTCACAAAAGAAAAATGATATGATTGCAATAATAAAATCACTAACTACAAAAGCCATGATTGATTTTAATACTGGCAAAGTAAGTATGGATACAGCTAATATATTAAAAAGACAGTTAGAACTTGTTAAAAATTATAACCCTACTAGCCATGCTATTGGCATCTCTTGCCTTAATTTAGCTTCAATTTATCAAGCCCTTGGAAAATCTAATGAAGCAATCACTTATATAGATATGGCAATCGCTAATTATGATAAGTCTAATAATAACAGAGGAATTATAGGTGCAAGTACTGTTCTTGCAAGCATTTATAATGATTTAGCCAAGCCGAGCAAAGGCTTATTAGTATTAGAGAATTCAAAGAGTCACTATGATAAATTAAGTTCTTTGCAAACAAAAAGAGACTTTTTATACTCAATGGCTAATACCCAGATGGATGTAGGTTTTTTTAAAAAAGCACTTGTCAATATAAGAAAATTAAAAGAAATGAATGTCAACTATCAAGATTCAAATGCTAATTTTTTAGCATTTGCTTTACAGATTGAAAAAAGCTTAATTCAAAACAAACCTGTCATTGCAAGAGAGTCTGTCAAAGAGCTATTAATTATTAAAAAAAATGACTTGAAAAGATTTACGCCAAGCCAGGCTAAAATGATAATGCTATACGACATGAACATTAGTGCTGTACTAGATGAGCCTCAAGAAAGTCGGAAAAAGATTGAAGGCTATATACAATCCGACCAAGCTTTTAAAGAATTATACTCTGTTAAATTAGATTTATTTGATGCCATTATTTGTTATAAAGAAGGTTTTAAGTCTAAAGCATCAAAAATATTGCATGAAGTAGTAACTAAGCTCATTAATGCAAATAAAGTGAAAGATGCTTTGCTTGTTGGATATAAACTTTTAGATATTCTATGGGAAAATGATATGGATGATTATGCAAAGACCATGAACCACTTCGATGAATTAAGTACCTTTAAATACCCAATACACAAATACAAAGCCCAATATATGGCATTTAATAAAGACTATATTAATGCCTATGCTTTAATGTCAGAGTTAAAACCGAAATCCAATGAGTTTTGGACCACGCAGGATCAGATTAAACTGGAAGAATATCAACAACTAGCGCAACAACAAAAATAAACTCGGCCATTTTTTTCCTGTTACCCAAATGTGCTTGGTTTCTTTATCAAAGGCAATGCCGTTAAGTACGCCAGGTTTACGCATATAGTTTTTGAGTAAATTTGGCAGGTGATGATTTTTAACAACCGCACCGGTTTTGGGGTCAATCACCACAATATAGTCGCTTTGCCAAACATTTGCCCAAATAAACCCATCAATATATTCCAGCTCATTGAGGTACATCAAAGGTTTGCCATTTATATGAACCTTGATGGTTTTTTGGGTTTTAAACTTATCTGAGTCTTTAAATTGAATCAAGTCAGTGCCATTTGACATAATAATGTATTGTCCATCAGAGGTTAAACCCCAACCTTCGCCTTGGTAGTCAAAAGTGCGAATGGTTTCCAACGTATCTTTATCGATTTCAAAAGCAGTTTTCTCACGCCAAGTAATCATATACAGTTTGCCGTTATGTTCGGTTAAACCTTCGGCAAAATATTTTTTATCAAACATTCTTTGCTTAATGACTTTACTAGTATTTAAATCCCACTTGGTTAATAACGATTCGCCATACATGCCACTACTTTCCCAGACTATATTATCCTCAATAATGAGTCCTTGAGTAAAAACTGTGTCAAAATGTTTTTTAACTTTTTCAGTCTCAAGTAATTGCCCGTGAGCAACGATTGAATTCAAAAACAAAAGAAATGTAAGGTAAATTGTGTGATGCATTAACAAAATATTGGCTAAGTTGGATTATTGGACAGCTAATTCTAGCAAAAATTGAATGTTTTTTCATTCTAAGGGTAAAATAGCGTCATGAAAAATATATTTACTAACACGAAATTTTTGACATCTGCTTACAAGGTCTCGCAATTACCTGCCGATACTGGTTTAGAAATTGCCATTGCAGGGCGCTCTAATGCTGGCAAGTCAACTACGCTTAATACTTTGGTTGGCAATAAAAAACTGGCAAAAGTGAGTAAAACCCCAGGGCGAACACAATTATTGAACTGTTTTGAACTGAGTGAAAATCGACGTTTGGTTGATTTACCTGGCTATGGTTATGCAAAAGTACCAAAAAAAGTTAAAGCGCACTGGCAACACGAGATAAATATTTATTTACAACAGCGAAAAAGCCTTATTGGTGTGGTTATTGTTATGGATATACGCCACCCTTTAAAAGAGTTTGACCAGCAGTTTTTGCATTGGGCAGATCAATCGGGTTTATATTCTCATGTGCTATTGAATAAATCAGATAAATTTAAGGCTGGTAAAGCCAAGTCGGTCATGCTTGAGGTTAAGAAAAAAATGCAAAATATTTCACGCACTTCGACCATTCAGATGTTTTCAGGGCTAAAAAAAGAAGGTGTGGCCGAGCTTTCAAGTACCTTGATGTCGTGGTATAACGATCCAGGTGTATTAACTTTAGATGAAGAAGAATGAAAGATAAAACAATCACATCATTCCTGTATAAACCGCAAGCTTTCAAGGAGGTTCTTGCCTACGCAGGAATGACGAGGTTGAGCCTATGACAACACGATGTTTACAAGGAATGCTTACCATTGAGGCATTCTTAGACGCTAAAAGTCAGCCAAAGCTATTGTTAACACAAGATGAACTTAAAGATTTGAACCATCAAATTAGTAAAGAGTTATTGGCAATCCTACCGAGACTAGATGATACTTCCTATGCTGTTGTTGGAGGTTTATACCAAAGCAGTGAATTGTTGCAGCCGGGTTTTCCAATTCACACACAATTAAGGCAATACGCCAATGCGGCACTTAAAGGTGAAAATAACCGCCGCAACCAACTCATTATCGGTGCCAATAGTGAAGGAGAAATCCCCCAAGGCTTAAGGCAGAATAAAGATGTTCAACTAACCCCGTTATTGTTATTGCCATTTGTTATTTTAACGGATCATGATGAAACAAAAGAAATATTTGAAAAGCAGTTAATGCACAAGGGAATGGGTTCGGTTGATTTATTAAAAAAAGTGCAAGAAGTCATCGACGTTAAAGTGCGCCACGTCAACTTCATGACCATACTTGATTTGGCAGCCATGATGCATAATCACTTGCAAATGGCGGGTTTTGAGCCATTATGGCAAGTACTAGAACAAGCCATGTTTGATGCCAACCCAGAAAAAAGAGTTGTGACACCTCAGTTAAATGAATTTTACTTATCTAAAAAAATAGTCTTTAGTCCCTTTTTCTCTTATGTTTTTTGGAGTGCGCATGGCCCAGGCAAAGACTTAAAAGAGGCACAAGAAAAGTACTTACATTACACTCAGGTGCAACGGCAATACACCGCAACACTAGCCGAACATGGATTAGATGTACGACAATTTGCACCAACCACGCAAACGTACCCAGCAAATGAAGAGCACATTTGTTTTGCCACTTTGGATGAAAACCGAATCAGTGGTGATTATTATCACGAGATAGTCAAGCCATTAAATGCAGAACAAAAACAAACGGTGGATAAAAATGAACACCAACACTTAGGCGTATTATTTTATCAAGTGACAGATGAGTCAGGTGGAATGGAGTTTTATTATCCTTTGACAGCTAAAGGGTTGCAGGAAATTGAAGATATTTTATTATAACCCAAATCCCGGTACAGGTATAACATGGTGAATATTTCCTCTACAATAATTGGGACTTTAATGTCGCTGGGTACATAATTGAACAAGCCACAGGGCATTCGGTTTATGAAGAGGTTGAACAACAATTAGCGATTCCTTTAGGTATGCAAGACTGGAATATCAAAAACCAAAGCCGCAAAGTCAACGAAAGCAAGTCCCGTTATTCAGCTTGCCACATGTATTTTTCCACCCGTGATATGGCAAAAATTGGACAACTGATGCTTAACAAAGGCAAGTGGAACGATAAGCAATTAATCTCAGAAAAGTGGATTGATAGAATAACCACAACCGTCACACCTGTTGAGGTGGTTAATAGTAAAAACAAAGACAGTAAGTACAATTTTCCTATGGCTATATGTGGTGGCTGATTGAAAACCTATTTGGCCTTCCTGATATGGAAGGTGCTTATTCGGCAACTGGCTGAGGTGGACAATTTATCACGGTTATTCCAAAGCGAAGATTGGTGGTCGCCCATAAAACCAAGTTAGGCACATTGACATTATGGGGGTTAAAATCAGGTGGAGTTGATGATTGGCAGTATTGGGAGACTGTGAAAAGATTATTAAATTGAATTTCACTAAGATACTCGATTAGAACTTCTCCTGTTAAGAGAGGATTTCGGGGCATGATTATTCTCAAAACTTATTCCCTTCAAATCCCCTTTGCGATCCTTTGCGAGTCCTGCTTTCCTTAAACAACAAAGCTGTGGCGTAGCCAAAAAATAACCAAAATTTCCCAAGAAACCACTAACATCTTGCAAAATTACCGTTTTAAGCTATATTAGTCAATGCTAATTTATTAACGTTTAAAGGGTAACTATGTCAGATTTGGATAGAAGAAATTTATTAAAATTGATGGGATTTGGAACAATGGCAGCTACTGTGCCAGGGTTGATTTCGTGTACAACTAAAGATTCAAAAAATGCATCTAAAGTTGCATCAACCATTGCAAGTAAGGATTTTTATGATTTACCGATGGCCGGTGATGCGCGTATATTGCATATTACTGATGTTCATGGTCAGTTAAACCCTGTTTATTTTCGTGAGCCAAATGTCAATTTAGGTGTGGGTGATGCTTATGGCCGCCCTCCACATGTAGTGGGTGAAAACTTCTTGAAATATATGGATATAAGACCAAACACTGCTGATTCTTACGCTTATACTTATTTAGACTTTGCAAAGGCTGCGCCAAAATACGGCAAGACTGGTGGCTATGCACATATCAAAACCTTACTCGAAAAATTACGTAAACAAGCTGGCGGCAAAGACAAAACTATCACCATTGATGGTGGCGATTTATGGCAAGGTTCTGGCACCTCGTTATGGACACGTGGTGTCGATATGGTTGAGGCCTCCAATATCATGGGACTTGATGTTATGGTTGGTCACTGGGAATTTACTTACCGTGAGAATGAAGTGCTAAGCAATGTCGCTTTATTTAAAGGGGACTTCATCGGGCAAAATGTTCGTGTAAAAGAAGACTCATTATTTGACGAGAATTATGAAAAATTGGTCGAGCAATACGATGGTCGCGGTCTTTATGACGAAGACGAAGGATATGCCTTCCAACCATATGTGATTAAAGTGATTAACGGTAAGCGTATTTGTATCGTTGGACAAGCATTCCCAAGAACGGGTAATGCTAATCCTCAAGAGTTTTTCCCTGATTGGTCTTTTGGCCTACGTGAAGATGACATGATTGAGCTGGTTGAACGCATCCGCGAAGAAGAAAAACCTGATGCGGTTGTACTGCTATCTCATAACGGCATGGATGTAGATATTAAAATGGCAGAACGAATTCCTGGCTTAAATGCGGTCTTTGGCGGTCACACTCATGATGGCATGCCAAAACCAATCAAAGTGAAAAACGTTGCTGGCAATACCTGCTTAGTAACCAATGCTGGTTCAAATGGTAAATACGTTGGTGTAATGGATTTTGACTTCACCGATGGTAATGTAGATATGACTTATACCATGTTCCCAATTATTACCAATATGTTACCTGCTGATAAAGAAATGCAAGCTTATATCGATCAAATGCGTCAGACAACATACGATGAAAATATAGTTGAATCACGCAATAAGGATCGTTATTATAATCCAGTAAGAGTAGGCAAAACATTTGAAGAAATCTTAGGCGAAAAACTCGCCATAGCCGATAGACTACTTTATCGCCGTGGTAATTTCATGGGTACTTGGGATCAAATATTATGTAATGCATTACGCGAAGAATACGGTGCTGATGTTGCCATGTCTGCTGGTGTTCGTTGGGGTGTGACAACACTCAAAGGCGACTGGATCACTATGGAAGATGTGATGAGCCAATGTGCTATGACTTATGGTGAAACCTATATGTCAGAGTTTACCGGTGAAGAATTATTACGCACTATCGAAAGTGTTGCAGATAATCTCTTTGATGAAGATCCTTACCTGCAATCAGGTGGCGACATGGTGAGATTAGGTGGTATGGATTACACCATTGAACCATCAAAACCATTGGGACAGCGCATTACCGAAGCACGTTTGGATAATGGTGAAGTCATTCAAAAAGACAAGAAGTATAAAATTGCTGGTTGGGCAAGTGTGAACCAATCACCAAAAGGTCGCTTGATGTGGGATGTTGTTCGTGATTACATTATCGCCAATAAAGGCAAAGATAATGTGCTGAAATTACCTAAAATCAATCACCCTAAGTTAATTGGAGTCAGTGCTAATCCTGGATTGGCTGATTATCCAGGTAAAGTGAGTTAGGAAGCATCAATAAAATTAAAAAAACCTGAAGCGTTTAATAAACTCTTCAGGTTTTTTTATGTCTTGTGTTTATGACTTATGCTGAGTTGTTGCAAATATCCAAATATTTTTTTACAACCGTTGGCATGCCTTGTTCAATGCATTCAATAGTCAAAACATGGCCAATAGAGACTTCCAAAATTGCAGGGATGGTTAAAAATGTAGCTAAGTTTTGTGAATCCAAATCATGCCCAGCATTAACACCCAAACCAAGCTCTTGCGCTTTGCTGGCTGCCTGTTGGTATTTTTGCAAAACCATTTGTTGTTCTTTGCTGCCATAAAATGAAGCAAACTCTTCGGTATACAATTCGATTCTATCCACACCTGTTTGTGCTACCAGTTCAACTTGATGCACTTCAGGATCTAAAAAAACTGCACTGCGCACACCATAATCAGCAATCTCAATTGCCAATTCGCTGATGCGTTTTTGGTGTTTCGTCATATCCCAACCATGATCAGAAGTCACTTGATTAACACCATCTGGAACAAGCGTGCATTGATCAGGCTTTGTTTGTAGAATAATCTTCATGAAAGCATCTGACGGATAACCTTCGATGTTGTATTCCACATCAGGAAAATCTTGCAAGAATTCAGCTAATTCATAAGCATCTTTAACGGTGATATGACGCTCGTCCTGTCGTGGGTGCACCGTAATGCCATGCACTCCCAAATCAATAAACTTTTTGGCAAAGTTAATGACATTGGGAAAGTCTCTGCCACGAGAATTACGCAGCAGGGCTATTTTATTTACATTAATACTTAATTGAGTCATACTGTCATTTTACCTCTTTTCGAGAAAAATTTGAAACAAAATACAAAATGACGCCCAATACTATCACGCCCAAACTCATCAGCGCTTCTTGAGGTTTCTCTATAATGATGTAAATCAGCGTCCAACCCATTAAACAAAGATACAAAATGGGCGTTAGTGGATAGAGCCATGTCTTATAAGGTCTTGGTAAGTCTGGTTGTGTTTTACGCAAGACAATAACACCCAAAACAGTGGCGAAATTACTGACGCCTAAAGTGAAGCCAGCGAACACTAAAATAAATTCAAACGATGAAGTAAGCACAAATAAGATACTCAAAGCCGACTGAAAAATTATCGCATAAATTGGAATATTGTTGGCATTTGTTTTTGCAAGAACTTTAAACAACGGGTAATCCTCGCCAATAACTTGAAAAGCACGCGGTCCAGCCATTGTCATGGCGCTCACTGTTGAAATAAAAATGATGGCTAAGCTTAATGCCAAAATATAAGCACCTTTTTCTCCGAAAACATATTCTGCCGCAATATATGCAAATTTTTCATTGCCTGCCATTTCCTTTATGGGTGCAACATAAAGGAAAATAAAATTTAAAATAACATAGAGAACAGCCACAGTCAGAGTGCCAATCAATAAAACTTTAGGCAAACTCTTTTGTGGGTTTTCGATTTCACTGGAAATATAAGTCGCAGAATTCCAACCCATAAAAGCGTAATTCACATAAATAAGTGAAACAGCAAAACTACTGGAAAATACAATGCCAATGTCACTAGTCTGCGGCAAAAAAGAAATATCTTGTGGTACTTCAACCATAAAAAAAGCAAAGACGCTAAAGCCAATAATAAGAACTAGTTTAAACAAAGTCATTATTTGGTGAAAACCACCACTGTTTTTGTGGTTGGTTATGTGTATAACCGTCAATACCACAATTAATCCAACAGCTAATATTTGGCTATTGAGAGCAGGAAAGACTTGGGTCATGTAAGTAGCAAACAGAATCGAAACCAGAGCAACAGGTGCGGCAAAGCCAATTGCCACCGATACCCAACCTGCCACAAAACCAAGCATGGGATGGAATATTTCGCTCAAAAAATTATACTCTCCGCCGGATCGTGGTAAAGCTGCTCCGAGTTCTGCATAACTCAAAGCGCCAAATAAAGCCGTCATGCCACCAACAGCCCACAGCATTAAAATAACAAAAGGCGATTGAATATCAAGTAACTGAAAACCAAGGGATGCAAAAACACCCGTGCCAATCATATTGGCAATGATAACTGATGTGGCAGAACGTGAGGTGTATTTTTTTTGTATCATTGTTACATGCTATTTTAAAAATTTTATTAAAAAGTGTCATTTAACAAGCAATACAAACTTAATCAAACGACAATATATTTAGATGGAGCGTCAAATTACATTCCCTGTATTGACTTCTATAAAACCCATTAACTATAATAATAATACACAATTAATCGATTTAAGGTGAAATAAATGAAAAATTACACACTATTAATGATACTTTTTATTAGTATTAACATGAACACCCCTTTCGCGCGCGTACCTCCTGGTCATGAAGAAAATAATGACACTTTAATGAAGGTCTGCTTGGTGCATGACAAATTATACCAAGTTGTACCAAGTTCGGGGAACTGCCTTACTAGCAATGCCTTTTATGATTTAATTGAATATAATTATGATCATAATCTATACGATTTTAATTCACAGGACAGCTTTTACTTACGTTTTTTTGATATTGCGCCTGACCCAAGAGTTCACCCTGAATATTATCATGGGAATTACGAAGTAAAAGCTATTGTTGCTCATGACCCAGATTGTTTTGAAGATGAATCTGCTTTTTGATTGAGCTTAATTAACAATCTATGGATTAAAAGTCCATAGATTGTTTAAAGAACTAACAATTTCGTGTCACCACTTGTAACAATGGTATTTTGCTTGATAATTTGGTATAAGTGACATTTTTTATATTGAGTAGCTGGTTTCCTTTTTTAAGGAAATTATCGCGCTTCTTTTAAAAGGCCAAATGTGTACCAATACAAACCTTGTACTAAAAGTACATTGTTTTAATTAATATATTGATTTAATCTGTTACAATTTCAGTTGTATCGCGTTATGAAATATAATTTTCTAGCCTTGCAAAATAACCTATGACTATAAATCATCATCACTTTTTGAAAAAAAAATCTAATTACCTTATCACTCTTATAATCGAGTATGCTTATCACTTAAAAATGCTAATCAAAACAACTGTTTTTTGGCTATTCTGTTTGATTGCTTTTAATGCTCAACCCTCTATACCTATATTCCAAAGCTTTGAAGAAAATAAAGGCTTAGATAATAAGTTTATAAAGGCAATTGCTGAAGATAAATATGGCTATTTATGGGTTGGAACAACTAGTGGGATATATAAATTTAATAGTGATAAGTTTGTTAAAATATCCTGCAATAAAGAATTAGAAAACATCCATGTTAGGAATTTGTTTGTTGATTTTGAAAATAATTTATGGATAGGGACAAAGTACAATGGATTATTGCTATATAAAAATAATGTATTAGAAAAAATTCAACCTAAATATTCTAAAATCAAATCGATCAACAAGCTTTCAAGTGATCGAAATAATAATATATGGGTTGGCACATCTAATGGAGTCTTCACTGTTTCAATTAATAAAAAACTCATAAGACCGCCCATAAAATCTATTCTCAAATTTTCTGATAAAAACATTACGGCCTTGACTTACTCAAAAACAAACAGTCTAATCATTGCCTTTGATGGCAAAATAAATGCAATTGACCTTAAAAATGATTTGATTACTAATATTGATGTAAAAACCACTAAATACGTACATGACCTACTCGTAGATAAATACAATAATTTATGGGTGGCAAACTCTGAAAAGCTGATTAAATTTAATCTTAAATCCCTATCTGTAATGCCATCTCCAACTCTATTAAATGCCAAAAGAGTGTTATCATTAGTGCAATCAATTGACCATTTGTGGGTTGCTACAATAGGTGGTGGAATATTTAAGATTAACTTGGAATCTAATAAAATTACCCAGCTTACACACAGTGATTCTAGATTCTCATTATTAGAAAATGATGTCATAGAATTATTAATCTCATCAGATAATAACTTATGGATTGGAAATTTTTCTAAGGGGTTGAATTTGTTGAATTTAAACCAAATTAATTTTTCCTTTGAAACAAATATAGTTGGAAGTTATTTTTGTGCCAAGAATCCCAAAATAAATAGTGTCGCAATAAATAAACAGAACGACATTTGGTTAGGTACGGATACAGGGCTAATAAAATATAATCCCTCTAATAAAACATGCGTTAATATATCACCTTCTAATTATTCCTTTAATTATGAAGTATATTCAATTAATCTCGATGACAAAAACATTTGGTTATCAACATCAAAAGGGCTGTTGAATTACAATCATCTCAACAATACACTTTTTCAAATTACAGATTTATCGCAAATAAGTAAAGTATTTTACAGTATTAAACAAATGAATGGAATGCTAATTTTGGGTACTGATAATGGTATATATGAATACTCAATTTACAATAAACTCGTAAGAAAATTGGAAATTCCAGATCCTATTTATACCAATAAGCCTAGTACCAGTTACACTAAAAATAAAAAAAATGAGATTTTATTTCCCACCTCTGCTGGTATTTTATATTTGGCAAAATCAGGAGTGCTTAAAGCATGTTCCATTAAATTTCAAGCCATTAAAGATAATAAGATCACAGCCATCCACTTCAATGCAAAAAATGAATTGTTTATTTCAGTATTGAACAATGGCTTATACCATTTTGATTCAAACAAATTGTTAGTACACCATTATTTAGATGATAATTTATTCTCACCATCCAACTATATAATGCAAATACAAAGTAATAACACTAAACCAAATTCACTCTGGTTGGGTACAATTAATGGGTTAATTCAACTCGACACATTGAAAAAACAAAGTGTGTTGTTTTCTAACAATCAATATGGCAATAATTACCTTTCTTTGACTAGTTCATCCTCTTCTCACAAAAATAAACTTATTTTTTCAGGAGAAAATGGCTTCATCCGCTTCAATCCTGATCGAATAAATACTTCTCTAAAAAAATCAAGCTTACTGTTTAGTCAATTATATTTGAATAGAACAAGGGTAATTGAACATAAAAAAACAAACAGTGGCTTCACTCTTGAAAAGTCGCTTGAAGATACGCGAGAGCTTAATCTAGGCTACAAAGATAGTATGATAGATTTAGATTTCATTTATTTAGCCTATCCAGCTGAGACAAATACCAAATATTTTTACAGGTTAGAACCAATATTCAATCAGTGGGTTGAATTACCAAATGGAAGTAAACGTTTAACTTTTACAAATTTAAAAGAGGGCACATATAAATTATCACTTAAGGCAACGAGTAAGACTAAATACAGTGATACCATTAATCTAAAATTGAATATTTCTCCTGCTCCGTGGTTTACTTGGTGGGCATACACATGTTATATCGCCTCTCTCCTTTTCATTGCCTATCAACTAGCTCTCTATAAAGCAAGAAAGCAAGAGAGATTAAACAAATACTTAAGCTCTCAAGTTTCAAAACAGACTCAATATATACAAAAACAAAAACAAAAGTTAGAACAACTAATCATTAGAAAAAACGAAATATTTTCTAATGTAACACATGAATTTAAGACGCCCATAACACTAATAAAAGGCCCTATTGCTGAATTAGTTAAAAAAGAAACTAATGAATATGATTTGAAAAATTTGCAAATGATTGAAAGAAATTCAAATCGATTGTTAAGGCTAGTTAATCAAATTTTACAACTCTCACAGGCAACTGAAAATGATGAGCATAATATAAAAAAAATTCAACTGGCTGTAAGTTTAGAACTCATAGCAGAACCGTACCTGTACCATGCACAAAAGCAAGAGTTAAGTTTCTCGTATGCAGGTATTGATGATTGTGAGCTTTTACTTACTAATGATGCTTTAGAGTTATCGGTTGGGAATTTTCTTTCAAATGCATTCAAATATACAAAAAAAGGAGGTGAAGTAAAACTAGGTACTATTAAACACAAAAACTGTATAGAAATATATGTAAAAGATAATGGGATAGGTTTCAACCCAAAACAAAAAGAAAAAATATTTAAACGATTTGGTCGAACAAATACCCATCAACAGATTGAAGGCAGTGGAATTGGGTTGGCAATAGTAAAGGAAATTGCAGAAATCAATAATGCAGAAATTAAAGTGTTAAGTGAACCCAATAAAGGGTCTGTTTTTAGTATCTCCTTTCCATATAAGGACATTAGTACTACCAAAAACATATCGCAAAGTTTAGAAACTGAATGTGCAACAAATTCTGAAGGTAAGGCAACAGTATTAATTATTGAAGATAATGAAGATATGCGTCAACACATAAACAATGTCTTGCAACAAGATTTTAATTGTTTGCTTGAGGAAAATGGGCAGTATGGAATTGCTCGTGCATTGAGGTCAGTCCCTGATATCATTGTTAGTGATGTAATGATGCCGTTGATTGATGGATTTCAGGTTTGCCGTACCATACGCAATGATGCTATAACTTCGCATATTCCACTCGTACTGTTGACAGCATTGTCAGAAAAGTCTAGCCGCATAAAGGGTTGGCGTGAAGGAATAGATTTATATATTAACAAGCCTTTTGATGCAGATGAATTGGTTATTCAACTTAAAAATATTATAAAAATAAGAAAAATACTAAACGATAAAAATAAAAATAATATAAAAACAGGAGATTTTTCAGAATTTTCTGAAGTAGATGGAAAGTTTATTAAAAAATTAAAGAACATTATCAATGAAAATTACAAAGATACCTTCTTTACACTTCATGATATGGCTAGTCTTATGTTTGTTAGTGAAAGGCAGTTGCAAAGAAAAACAAAAGCACTATTAAATATGTCACCTTTAGATTTTTTACGAGAACATAGATTTGAAAAAGCAACATCCTCACTTAAGAAAGGGTATCAAGTAGCTGTTACATCCGATACTTGCGGGTTCAGCTCTGTTTCCTATTTTTCTCAAATTTTTAAGAAACGTTACGGTATTAGTCCTAAAGAGTACCAAAAGCTTAATGCATCAGATAAAAAATCTAAACCTAAAATATAAGTCGTTGAGCTAATACATTTTAATTAATTCATTTGTATAGTGGAGACAGTAAAAATCAGTTAATGATTATTGCTATACGCAAATATTTTAATTTGCTTTTTTAATTTAATATTTAGGATTAAAACTTATGAAAAATTTATTTAAAAAACTTTTAATTACTACTGCATTAACCTTGTCTGTTATTGCATCAGCTCAACTAACCATAACACAAGGAGGAAATGGAGTGCCAATATCTGGTGGACCTCAAATCTGGTCTGGGGAATGGTCTAGTAATGGTGTTTCGCATACGGTTACAGGAAGTACTTACCGTCAATGCCGAGCCAATATGATCGCTCAAACACGTTACCTGACCCCTGGATATTATCTTGTGGTAAGACAATGCTCTCTTTAGTCGCATATAAATAAGGATGATTTTTTATTAAATCACTACACAAGAATGTGTCATTACATGTAATTTCAACACTGACAACAAAAAGCTAGTTTAGATTTAATAATAAAACATCAGCTAGAATGAACACACGCAAAATCACTATTTATTGGGCCAAACTTAATTTAAAAAATATAATAAATTTAATGTCGTTTGAATGACATTAATCCAAAGCATTAAACATTATATTAGCAACCGTCAGATAAAAAGTTCTGACAATCAAATGTAAATAAATTTATTTACGATTATTAATTTAAAGAAAATAGGTAACAATATGAAAAAATCATTTATCAATATTATTTTAACAGTATTAATTTTACTGCCTGTATTATCTGCAGCTCGTATATCTCATGATGGATCAGATCCAGGTGTGCAAAGATGGGTTGGTGGATGGTACGGTTCTAATGGCGTATATCACAGTGTGTCAGGGCACTCATTTATCCATTGTGACACTTTGATATATAATGCAACTCAAGGTTTATCAAACGTAACTATTGTAGAATGTCACAGAATTTAACAATAAAAAGCTCTTGTTAGTACAGAGGACTACCTATCGTTTTCTGTATTAACTAAGAATACACAAGGATGTGAATTTATTTAATATCTCCTTTTCCAACATGACTTTATTTTTGTACGAAAACCAGCTTTAATTACTAGTCATAAAAATGACATAAAATTTATTTCAAAAAAGCTATAAAAATTTTGTCGCTCAATTAAAAAAATCACAGTGAAAAAAACATATATTATCACTAGCTAGATTTTTAATTTATCTAGTAGACTAAAACGTTAACTTGTTTTGTCTTAATTATTAAACTAACTTTTAGGAAACACAAAATGAAAAATCTATTTATTAAAATTGCATTTGCAGCAATACTAATTCCTCAGATATTAATGGCGCAAACTATGGGAGACAACTCTGAATTTGATAATTGCTTGGTTGACCTTGATGGAAACTGTGTCATTGATCCAACCCCTCCTCCTCCACCTCCAGCTTTTTCAAGTGGTATGTGGGTGGGAGGATGGTTTGACTCATCTGGAATATATCAGACAGTTACTGCAAGTACCTTTGTTGGATGCACTCTATTATTAGACGCTGCAACTCAAGGTTTAATGGTAATTACCAGCACATGTAGGAGAACCTAAAAATTATTTAAGGTTTTATAAACTTAAATCAAACTATGGACTCTGGGTTTGTGGTTTGATTTAATTGCCTTTATTATTTCTTTTTAATCATGGTTAATGCATAATGCTATTCAACTATTACAATGATTAATAATGCATCAACACAAACTCACCATCCATACTCAAGGGCGCGGTTATACAATCATCACGCAGCAAATTGAACAGGCTATTGACATCAGCTCTATAGAGATTGGTTTATTGCATGTGTTTTTACAACATTCCAGTGCCTGTATATAATGGTCCAACAAACTCGGAGTCAATAGACAAAATGAGGTAAGAAAATGTCAATCAAGGACTTTTATTTACAGTTGACCAAAGTTGGTTTTAGATTCTAAACTAATGTTATTAACCTGACAGTATATTAACCCTGCGGTATTATGCCGCAGGGTTAATAATAACAAAGGCTTTACCTATCAACAAGCCTTGGACATTTCAGTGGAAAAATTAAAAACTAATCCTCAAAGATAACTTTATTTCTTCCTTGGTTTTTTGCCAAATATAAGCGCCTATCTGCTGTTTTCAATAATTGACTGAGTTCTAAATTTTTTGGTGACAATAATGCGATTCCCAAACTGACAGTCACAGAAACAGATTGATTATTAAAACTATAAACCTCCTGTTCGCTTTGTTTTCGTACAACCTCTGCCAATTTAATAGAATCATCAATTTTGTCCGCTAAAGAAATAATGGCAAACTCTTCACCACCCAATCTAAAAGCCGAAGCCTCTGTCGGCAATGATTGTTTAAGCATTTTTGAAAACTTAATCAAAACCTCATCCCCTGCCATGTGTCCAAATTTATCATTTATCTCTTTAAAAAAATCTAAATCTAAAATGATTAATGCAATGTTTTTATTTCCCTTTTGGGCTTTATCTGCGCTATTTAAAAAGTGCCTATTGAGCATGGAGCGATTATACAAGCCAGTTAATTTATCAAAAATCGCCATCTCTCTTAATAAGGCTTTTGCTTCTGAGTTTGCTTTTTCATAAATATGTGACAAACCCCAAAAGACAAGTGCTGAAAAACCAATATTTCCAAAAGCAATCTTTGCCGACATAAAACTTTGAAAGTTTGGGTGCTTGAAAAAAATAACTGCAGAAATAGAATACAAGATGAAAGTAAAAACAAACCCAAGACGATTGCCTAACAACAAATAAGAAATCAAAGGAATAGTATAAACCCAAACAAAAACGCTGTTTGACACACCCTTTGCTGTAAAAACAAACAACATTATTGAAAAAAATAAGGTTAGGTAGATGACCGTTAAGCGGACAAGTTTTTCATGAACAATTGTTCTTTTAACGCGATACAAAATCCATAAAGATATAAATCCTGCTGTTAATTCAATACCAGCAATAGCGAAAAGGTCTCGATTGAAATTTATAATAGAAAATACAATTCCAGCAATAAAAGTATAGGTTAACAATACCTCTAAAACACGTTTTTTGTGTTTATCAATTTCTTGGCTCAGCATTTTTTATTACTTTCTATTAAAACCATAATGTGAAGTCCAAATACATCTATTTATTGCAACCAACTCTTTTGTTATCTGCTTGAAGCAACAACCACATGTGTATTTCTTGAGCTGTTTGTTGGTTGTCTGAACGAGCGGAATTGTGTGGGGTTATTCTCACATCAGCCCTGTCCCAAAAAATGTGCTTTTTTGGTAAAGGCTCACTAGCAAATACATCAATTACTGCCTGCTTAATCACTCCTTTATCTAGTGCTTCAATTAAGTCATTCTCAACCAATTGTTCACCACGTCCAACATGAATGAGTGTTGGTTTTTTTGTGCAGTAAGTGAAATGTTTTTTATTCAGCAAGCCCTTTGTTTTAGAGGTTAGTGGCAGTAAACACACTATATAATCACTGTTTCCCATAACATGTTTTAACCCTTCCTCTTCATGAAAACATTCAATAGCTTCAACTTTTGAATGATGCGTATAGGCTATTGTTTCAAACCCTAAATCTAAAAACTTCTCTGCTACGAATTTTCCAATACTTCCAAGTCCTAAAAAACCGATGGTTTTGGGCGACACTTCATTAACCTTCCATAGTTTATTTTTCTGCTGGATTTCATGGGTATTGATTCCCCTGTAATCACTTAAAACATAAGCAAGTACATATTGTGCCATTTGCTGTTTTAAAATTGGAGTCATAATACGGTGGACAGAAACGTTTGTAGGCAGACTTGGATCACTTACAATAAAATCAATTCCTGCACCAAGTGAGGTGACGGCCTTTAAATTTTTAAAACTAGCCAATACTCCCCTGGGTTGCTTCCATAAAATAGCAAACTCTATCGCATCGGGGTCGCTAATATCGGGCCAAACTTGTATCTCCAAGTCAGGTTGTAACGACTGTAAGTTTTGAGTTAACTCCTTTGTGCATCTATCTGTAACGATAATTGCAATAATCATTATTGTGATTTTGCTAATTGTTCTAGGTGTTTGAGTGCTTTGATATAAACACCTTTTTTGAATTTCACCACTTTTTTAACAGGATACCAAAAATGCACCCATTTAAAATCATCAAATTCAGGTGAGTCCGTATGATTAAAACTTAAGTGGCTGTCTTTGCCAATAAATTTTAACAAGTACCATACTTGTTTTTGCCCTATACATAATGGTTTAGAGTTTTTCCTTTGAAATTTTTTGGGTAACTTATAACGCAACCAACCAGGTGTTGAACCTAATAATTCTACATGCTTTGGCTTTAAACCGATTTCTTCATAGAGTTCTCGGTACATTGCCTCTTCACTTGTTTCATTGGTATTTATGCCCCCTTGAGGGAACTGCCAACCACTGTCTTGATACCTTTTTGCAAAAAAAACTTTACCATCATCACCGAGCAAGATGATGCCAACATTTGGGCGATAACCATCTATATCAATCATAATTAATCTGTGCTGTTGCTATAAAACAACAGTCTTATATATTTAAACTGCCTTTATTCTTTCAAAAATTATAAACAAATACAACTTTTAACAGCTAACAGCTGTTTAATTTACTCTAAACAGGTCTATCCTAAAAACTATACCCAAACTCTTTTACAAACCTTTGTTTGAACTCATCTAAGGTAAAGCTGTGATTTTGTGTACCGCTGCTGGCTATTTTGATGCTACCAAGTAATGAGGCAATGCGACCCGTGGTTTGCACATCTAAATCATTCATTAGTCCATATAGCAAACCTGCTCGGTATGAGTCGCCGCAACCTGTTGGGTCTACTATTTTTTCAGCTTGAACGACAGGAATGTGATAAACAGTACCATCTGTGTAAATTTCCGAACCTTTTTCGCCACGTGTTACAATTAATGCTTCTAAGTGTGATGCAATTTCTTTGGCATCCCAAGCAGTTCTTTCACAAACCAGTTCATATTCGTAATCATTAACTGCCATCCAAGTAGCTTGAGCAATAAACTTCTTTAAATCTTCACCATCAAATAATGGCATAGCCTGGCCTGGATCAAAGATAAAAGGAATGCCTGCATCAACAAAGCCCTGTGCATGAGAAATCATGCCATCACGTCCATCAGGGCCAACAATTCCAATACTAATATCTTCGTGATCAGATACCTTGCATTCATGGGATAAGCTCATAGCACCAGGATGAAATGCTGTTATTTGATTGTTTTCTTGATCGGTCGTGATAAAAGCTTGTGGTGTAAACATGTCGTCTTTAACAATAATACCATCTAAAGGAATGCCTAATTTAATTAAATGTTGACGATAAGGTTCAAAATCTTGCCCAACTGCCCCCATTGGTACGGGGTTGCCACCAAGTAATTTTAAATTGTAGGCAATATTACCAGCGACACCACCTACGACTCGTGTCATGCTAGGGACAAAAAACGAAACATTCAATTTATGAATTTGGTTGGGTAAAATATGGTTTGAAAAACTGTCTTCAAAAACCATGATGGTGTCATAGGCTAGTGACCCACAAATTAGTGCTTTGCTCATTTTATAATTCCTCTAATAATGTTTTGACTTGAGCTGGATTGGCCCTGCCTCTTGTTTGTTTCATCACCTGCCCAACAAAATAATTGAACATCTTCATATCTCCACCCTTATAGGCTTCAAATTGTGATGGATTGTTTTTTATAATTTCTTTGACTATGGTTTCTAGCTCACCTGTATCGGATACTTGGGCTAAACCCTCTTTGTCAATAATTTGTGCTGCTGTGCTATCTGTCCCCCATATCTTTTCCATCACTACTTTGGCAATTTTGTGAGAAATAGTGCCAGCTGCCAATGCCTCTAACAATTCTGCAAACTGTTCAGGTGAAATATTGTTATCTTCAACCTTGGCATCATTTGCGTTTAAAAGTGCCGAAAACTCACCTAAAATCATATTGGCTGCAACTTTGGGCTTGGCTTTTCCAAGCTGCTTAACTGCGGCATCAAAGTATTCTGATAACTCTTTATCGTGTGCAATGGTAGTTGCATCATCTGGTTTTAACTTTAAATCTTGTGTATATCGAATAATTTTTTGTGCTGGAAACTCAGGAATAAACTGCTTCTCATTGTCAATATACGCTTGGTCGATAACGACAGGCAGTAAATCAGGATCGGGAAAATAGCGATAGTCATTGGCCTCTTCTTTACTACGCATTGGACGTGTTTCATTTTTATCTGCATCATAAAGCCGTGTTTCTTGTGTAACCGTTCCGCCTGATTCAAGCAACTTAATTTGACGTTTAATTTCTATGTTGATGGCCTTTTCGACAAAACGAAATGAGTTGATGTTTTTTAGTTCGGTGCGTGTTCCTAATTCTTTTTGACCAACAGGACGAATTGATACATTGGCATCGCATCGGAACGAACCTTCTTGTAAATTACCATCGCAAATACCTAAGTGAGTGACTATCGTATGAATGCCACGCATGTATCTTACCGCTTCTTTGGCAGAGGATAAGTCAGGTTCTGAGACAATTTCGATTAACGGCGTACCACAACGGTTTAAGTCAATGGCAGAGTACTGTGTGTATTTATCGTGAATAGATTTGCCTGCATCTTCTTCAATATGTGCACGGTTAATGCGAATAGTTTTATCATTGCCTTTATCGTCTTGAATGACTAATTCGCCATGTTCGACAATCGGGTGGTTTAATTGGGTAATTTGATAGGCCTTGGGAGAGTCGGGGTAAAAGTAGTTCTTTCTATCAAAAGTCGATTCTTTAGCAATCACTTTTGCACCAACTGCCAGACCAAAACGTATGGCATAACGCAAAACTTTTTCATTGAAAACAGGTAGCGTGCCAGGCATAGCAGCTTCAAGTAAGCTTACTTGGGTGTTGGGCTCGCCTCCATAGGCTGTATTTGTGCCTGCAAATAATTTACTTTTAGTTTTTAATTGGGTGTGTATTTCTAAACCAATGACGGTTTCCCATTGTGTTGTATTTTGATTACTCATGGGCAAAACCCTCCGCAACTAAGTGGTGAAAATCAGTTTCTTGTTGAAATTGATGTGCAACATTAAGTATTTTTGCTTCTTGTAAATTATTGCCAATTAATTGCAGCCCAACGGGCAACTTATCAACCAAACCAATGGGGATTGACATACAAGGCAAGCCAGCCAATGATGATGGAATAGTGTAAATGTCGGCTTGGTACATGCTAACAGGGTCTTTTTTTGCATTAAACTCAAAAGCGACCTCGGGCGAAACTGGAGCAGCAATAACATCAACTTGTGCAAAAGCACTGGCAAAATCTTCTGATATTAAGCGTCTAATTTTTTGTGCTTTACGGTAATAAGCATCATAAAATCCAGCTGACAATGCCCAAGTTCCGACCATAATACGGCGTTTAACCTCTTCACCAAAACCTTCTGTTCGTGAACGCACATACAAATCATTTAAGTCTTTTGGGTTATCGCATTGTCGACCATAACGAATACCATCAAAACGTGATAAGTTGGATGAACATTCTGCTGGTGCAATGACGTAATAAGCAGAAACTGCCAGATGCGCCGTTGGTAATTTGATTTCAACAAGCTGTGCACCCATGTTTTTTAGGGTGTCTATTGATTGTTGAGTTTGCCTGCGGATGTTTTCAGGCAATGTTCCCATCCATTCAGGAATAACACCTATTTTCACTCCTTTGATTGATTGATTTAAGTTTTGATTGAAATCCTCTTTATCCACTTGAGCAGAAGTTGAGTCTTTAGCATCAAAACTACACATTTGTGACAATACCAAGGCACAATCCTCTGCACTTTTGGCAAAAACTCCTGCTTGGTCTAAACTTGAGGCAAAAGCAACCATGCCATAACGTGAGTTGCGACCATAGGTTGGTTTAATTCCTGTAATTCCACACAAAGCGGCAGGTTGTCTGATTGAACCACCTGTATCAGAGCCAGTAGCAACAGGTACAAGCCCAGCAGCAACACAGGTCGCAGAACCGCCAGATGAACCACCAGGAACTCGGGTTAAATCCCATGGGTTTTTTACCGCACCAAAATAGGAGTTTTCATTGGATGAGCCCATGGCAAACTCATCCATATTGGCTTTAGCTAGAGTGACCATGCCTGCTTGGTTAAGATTGTCAACCACCGTTGCATCATAGGGAGCAACAAAATTTTCCAACATACGAGAGCCACAAGTTGTTTTGATGTCTTTAGTGCAAAACAAATCTTTATGCACTAAAGGGATTCCCGTTAATGGATTTCCTGAACCAGTGTCAATTAAATCTTGTGCTTGTTGAATTTGTTTTTGTGCTAACTCAGATGTCTTATTTATCAAACAATTGAGGTTGTCTGCATGTTTTTCTATTTTTGCCTGATAAAAATCATGCAACTCTTGAACAGATAAGTCTTTAGCTCTTAAAGCTTCTGCAATTTGTTTTATGCCTTTAAATTCCATCTTATTCTACCACCGTTGGTACGAGAAAATAATCATCATCAGCATTTGTCGCCATGGATAATAACACCTCTTTATTGGAAGTCTCGGTAACAACATCTGCGCGCAGCCTTTGCACGGCATCCATAGGGTTTGCCATTGGTTTTACATTGTCAGTATCAACTTCATTTATGTGGTTTATCATTTCAACAACGGAATCCAATGAAGTAACAATAGTATCAATTTCATCTTTGCTGACATTTAATTTTGCTAGAACTGCGATTTGTTGAACTTCTTTACGATTTATTAACATGTGAACACTCTAAATAATATATAATTCACCGTTACAAACGGCTGGATGCTATTTTAGCTTCTAAGAAGCGCATTATGCCATTTTTCCAACACAAACCATACATTTAATACAACATGTTTAAAAAATTTAGATCTCTATTTTCAAACGATTTATCAATCGACTTAGGTACGGCAAACACTTTGATATACATGAAGGACCATGGGATCGTACTTAACGAACCATCAGTTGTGGCTGTTCGTATGGATAGAGGCATGGGTGGACCTAAAGATATTGCATCCGTTGGAATGGACGCTAAAATGATGTTGGGAAGAACTCCTGGACATATTTCGACGATTCGTCCATTAAAAGATGGCGTGATTGCAGATTTTGAAATGACTTCTGCCATGTTACAGCACTTTATTCGTAAGGTGCATTCCAACCGTTGGTTAAAACCTTCTTCACGAGTATTGATTTGTGTGCCTTGTGGTTCAACACAAGTCGAACGCAAAGCCATTCAAGAGTCGGCTGATGAAGCGGGGGCTTCTGATGTTTACTTGATTGAAGAGCCAATGGCTGCAGCAATTGGAGCAGGCATTCCAATTCACGAAGCGCGCGGATCTATGGTGCTTGATATCGGTGGCGGCACATCTGAAGTTGCTGTTTTATCCTTAAATGGCATTGTTTACGCGGCATCAGTCAAGATTGGCGGAGATAAATTTGACGATGCAATTATTTCTTATGTTCGTCGCAGTTATGGTACATTGATTGGTGAAACAACAGCCGAGCGAATTAAACATGAAATTGGTTGTGCTTATCCTTCGACAGAGGTCAAAACCATTGAAGTCACTGGTCGAAATTTGGCTGAAGGCGTACCCCGTATGTTTTCAATTAACAATAATGAAATTCTCGAAGCTTTACATGAGCCATTAGCAGGAATAGTTTCTGCGGTTAAAACAGCTCTAGAACAAACACCCCCTGAATTATGTGCCGATGTTGCAGAACAAGGCATTGTGTTAACTGGTGGGGGAGCATTGTTGAAAGACTTGGATAAATTATTAATGGAAGAAACTGGATTGCCTGTTCTAATTGCTGAAGACCCATTAACTTGCGTAGCTCGCGGTGGTGGCAAAGCATTAGAAATAATGGATGAACAAGGTTCCGATTTTTTCACTTTCACCAGAAGATAAGTTCATAACGATTAAATGGAGAGAGGCTGTTCATGTGGACACCAAAGAACACAAACACCCTGTCTCAAAATAATATTTTAACGTTTTTATTTCTAGAAATTATTTGTGTGGTGCTTATGATTGCTGACCATTCAGCACACATCACTGCGCCTGTTCGCGCCAGCATTTCGGCTCTCACCTACCCATTGGTTAAGGTTGTAGAACTGCCACAACTGGCTTATCAATTTATTAATACAACCGTATCCGATCAAGCTGCATTGTTAAACGAAAACATTGTGCTTAAACAAAAACTTTCACAAGCACAAATTGATTTATTGCAGATGGAAGTGGTTTCTCAACAGAATACTGAGCTGAGAAAATTATTACACACCAAGCAATTGTTGCCACTAAAAACAACAGCTGCTTTCATAGTGAATGTTAACACAGGTAAAAATAACCATTACGTCATTATTAATCAAGGCTTTAATCAAGGCATCACTGTGGGTCAAACTGTATTAGACTTAAATGGAGTGGTGGGGCAAGTTGATAATGTGACACTCGAAAATTCTCACGTTATTCTTATTACTAATAAAAATCATGCGATACCAGTAGAATTTTTAAGGACAGGTATTCGTACTTTTATTTATGGTACCGGTGAATTAGATAATTTAAGTCTTCCCGAAATACCTCAAAGTGCCGACATAAAGCTTGGAGATGTATTGATTACCTCTGGTTATGGTGGAGTTTTCCCTCCAGGACTAAAAGTGGCAACTATTCAAAAAATCCTAGATTCACCTGATAAATCTTTCCAACGTGCGACTGCTCTGCCCAGTGCAAATTTAAAATTAATGAAGCAACTTTTATTGGTGTGGTCTCTACAAGATCAACCCGATAAAAAAAATCAGCTTGAGGGGCAATCATCGCAATGAAACTTCGCTCACTAAAACTTATCCATGGCAGCATCATAGTCAGTTTGATTTTAATGCTCATTCCTTGGTCGGGATGGTTTAAAATTGCCCAACCCTATTGGCTTGCTTTGGTGATAATTTATTGGAGTATCGAAGCACCCAGACAAGCTGGAATGTTAACCGCTTTTTTCTATAGTATTTTACTGGACGTACTTTACGGTAGTTTATTTGGTAAACATGGATTTTCAATGGTGGCTATGGTGTTTTTAATCAGCAAAATACATAAACGCTTAAAGATGACATCATTTTGGCAACTGACGCTTATGATTGCTGCATTATTATTAAATGATAGTATTATTCGAACATTTATTGACTGGGTCTCAATGAACCAGGAGGATTTTTCTATTAATTTATGGTCCATTCTTACTTCAATCCTCATTTGGCCTTGGTTTAAATATTTGCTTGACAGACTTAATCACAGGTTTTAATAGATGTCACGCAATCAAATAAAAAATCCACAGCAGGAAACTCGGATTTTTCAATCCCGCATAGTTGCATCCATTCTCGTCATATTATTATTAATAGGTGCTATTTTTACTCGCTATTTTTATTTGCAAATTATCCAGCACCAGTCATTACTTGCAAGCTCAGAACAAAATAGAATTAAAACAACCCCAATACCACCTGCGCGTGGCTTCATTTATGATAGAAATGGCCACCTTTTAGTTGAAAACATTCCAACTTATCGGTTGCAAGTTATCCCTGAAAAAGTAGATGATTTCAAAAAAAGTCTCAATGAATTAAAAAATCTGATTCACTTAACAGATAGCGATATTGATGATTTAATAAAAAAGAAAAACTTGAACAGACCTTTTAAACCACTAATTATTAAAAATAAGTTGAATGAGAAAGAACTGGCATCCTTCATGGTCAGAAAACATATGTTTATTGGCTTTAAAGCAAGCCCCTATTTAATAAGGCACTATAAATATACTGACATTTTAGCGCATGTGGTTGGGTATGTTGGTCGTATTAATGACAAAGATTTAAAACGACTGGATATAAAAAAGTATAAAGGTTCAGAATACACTGGCAAACTAGGATTAGAGCGATTTCATGAAAATCAATTACATGGACTTCCAGGCTCCTTAACTGTTGAGACCAATGCGCAAGGAAGGGTTCTCAAAACCATTGAACAAACACCTCCTATCAGTGGTAAAGATATCTCTCTTACTATTGATATTGAACTGCAAAAAACGGCCTATGAGGCTTTAGGTGAACTAACTGGGTCTGCCATCGCAATTAATCCTAAAAATGGTGAAATCCTGGCTATGGTATCAAAGCCAGGATTCGATCCAAATGATTTTGTTAATGGTATTTCACACAAAAAATATAATCGCCTGATTAATTCAAATCAAAAGCCTTTATTTAATCGCTCATTACGTGGTGGATATGAGCCTGGCTCAACCATTAAGCCTTATATGGCACTGGCTGGACTTTACTACAACATCATCAACTCAAACTATACTATGTTTTCTAAAGGTTATTTTCAATTAGACAACCAAGCACGAAAATACCACGATTGGAAACGTGGTGGACATGGATTAATCACAATTAAGCAATCTTTGGTTCAGTCGGTGAATACATTCTATTATCAATTGGCTGTTTCATTGGGCATTGATCGTATACATGAATTTCTCAAACCATTTAAGTTTGGGGAATTGTCTCACGTTGATTTACTTGCCGAAAAGAAAGGGTTGCTACCATCAAGGGAATGGAAAAAAGCCGCTAAGGGAAAAATGTGGTTTCCAGGTGAAACCGTAATTACTGGAATTGGACAAGGTTTTTTAGTGACTACGCCAATTCAATTAGTGACTTCATTGACAATTTTAGCCAATAAAGGAAGCTACTTTAAACCCCATTTAATCAAATCAGCAAACCCTGAATTAAAAAAAATTCCTTACGAAATACCTAAGAACTATTGGGATATTGTTCATCAAGGTATGATTGGTGTTATACATGACAAAAAAGGATCAGCTCGGGCCATTGCCAATAAAAATTATTTAACAGCGGGTAAAAGTGGCACATCACAAGTTTACGGCAAAAAAGAAGAAGATGTTTATAACCGCTCTCTTGAGATACCATTCCACTTAAGAAATCATGCTTTATTTATTGCTTTCGCTCCAGCAGACAACCCCGAAATAGCGGTTGTGGTAGTGGCAGAACATGGTCAAAGTGGTTCAAAAGTAGCCGCTCCCATTGCCAAAATAATCATTGAAAAATACCTTATGGATATTTTGAAATTGCCAAAAAAGAGTAATGAAAAGTGATATACAGCAACAAAACTCATCACAATAAACGTCATTATATCGATTGGTGGTTAACTGCTTTTATATTATTACTAATGTCTTATGGGTTAGTTGTTCTTTTTTCAGCAGGTGGCTGGGTTTTGGTTAAGAAACAAATTATTAGACTCGCTCTTGGTCTAGTTGTCATGCTGCTCTTAGCCCAAGTTAAGCCAGAAAAACTGGCTGGCATCACTCCGTGGCTCTACGTGATGACCATATTGTTGTTGTTGGCTGTTTCTTTTTTTGGTTATGAATCAAAAGGGGCAACCCGATGGATAAAAATTGGCATTCGATTTCAACCCTCAGAGTTGGCAAAGTTAGTTATTCCACTTATGATTGCATGGTTTTATCGATACCGTGTATTGCCACCTGACTTAAAATCAGTAGGAACAAGTCTGCTCATTTTACTTATTCCAGTCTTTTTAATATTCAAACAGCCTGATTTAGGAACATCAATTTTAGTTGCTGTTAGCGGATTATTCGTCCTTTTTCTTGCTGGTTTATCGTGGAAATACATTGTTGGAGGTTTTATTGCTCTAGCTTCTGCAGCACCAGTCATGTGGCTATTTTTTATGAAAGAATACCAAAAACAACGGGTGTTAACCTTTCTCAACCCAACTCAAGATTCATTAGGTTCAGGGTGGAACATCATCCAATCAAAAATTGCTATTGGATCAGGAGGACTTTTTGGCAAAGGCTGGCAAAATGGCTCTCAAACACAACTGGATTTTCTACCAGAGCACTCAACTGATTTTATCTTATCAGTACTTTCTGAAGAGTTTGGGTTAGTCGGTGTTATTATTCTATTGTTATTGTATTTAGCTATCATTTTAAGAGGGCTTTTTATTGCTTCACAAGCCAAAGATACCTTTAATCGTTTAATTGCTGGGGCACTAACGTTGACTTTTTTTGTCTATCTCTTTATTAATGCTGGAATGATTAGTGGTTTGCTGCCTGTTGTTGGTGTACCATTACCATTAGTGAGCTATGGAGGGACATCAATTATTACCCTCATGGCAGGATTTGGCATGATAATGTCTGTATACAACCATAGGAAATTATTAAAATCATGAAGAAAATATTACCCTTGCTTTTTATTGCTTTTATTGCTCAAGCAAAAAATTCCACACCGAATTTAGAAGACTTTATTGCCTCAGTTGCTAAAAACAACAACTTAGATGAAAAGTCAATTCGCATCATACTCAAACAAGCCCAAAAGAAACAAAGCATTATCGATGCCATGAATCGTCCCGCTGAAAAGAAAAAACAATGGCACGAATACCGAAATATATTTCTTAAACAAAAACGCATGGACGAAGGGGTCAATTTTTGGACTAAACACCAAAAAACATTGAATGCAGTAAGTAAAAAGACAGGTGTCCCTACTGAAATTATTGTTGCCATTATTGGTGTGGAAACAAATTATGGTGGTAACAAAGGCTCGTATCGAGTTATTGATGCCCTCTATACCCTTGCATTTCACTATCCCAAGCGCTCAAAGTTTTTTACTGCGGAACTAGAGAAATTTTTAGTACTTACCACTAAAGAAAAAATTTCAGCCTTGGAAACAAAAGGCTCTTACGCGGGAGCAATGGGATTTGGTCAGTTTATGCCAAGCTCCTATCTCATGTATGCCGTGGATTATGACAAAGACGGCCAGCGTGATTTGCTTAATAATATTGATGATGCCATTGCTAGTGTAGCTAATTATTTTAAAGCCCATGGCTGGGAAAAAGGACAACCCATCGCATATCAAGCTTACACAGATAAAAAATTTACAAAATTGAAAAAGCAAGAATTAAAGCCATCACTAAGCGTCAAACAACTCAATAAAATGGGTTACCACACCCAAATAAAACTTGATGACAAGGTTAGAGTGAGCTTGACTCAATTACAACAAAAAGACCATATGGACTATTGGTTTGCCCTAAATAATTTTTATGTGATAACACGATACAATCACAGTGAAATGTATGCCATGGCGGTTTATCAACTGGCACAGGAAATAAAAAAGTTAAAAAATAAATAATGACAATACTGAAAATACAACTTATTCTTATGGTTTTGTTTATTTCTGCCTGTTCACAAAACCCTAAAAAAAGCACCTCTGTTCACCATAAAACCAATGAAGGTCGTTATGCCATTGCACAAGATAGAGCTCCAGATTTTGAAAACTATAACCCAAATAAAATAAAACCGTGGACAATCACACCCGAAGCAAAAAGTAAATACGGCAACCATTCACCCTATGTGGTATTTGGTAAAACTTATTATTTAGCTAATACCAATCAAGATTTTGAACAAACGGGAACAGCTTCATGGTATGGCAAAAAATTTCATGGGCATACGACATCAAATATGGAAATTTTTGACATGTATAAAATGACAGCAGCACACCGTACTTTACCGCTTCCAAGTTATGTGGAGGTTACTAACTTGGACAATAATAAAAAAGTCATTGTTCGAGTTAATGATAGAGGGCCTTTTAAAAGCAAACGCATTATTGACTTATCATGGGCGGCAGCACGTGCATTAGACTATGACAAAAAGGGTTTGGCAAATGTACATATTAAACTGGTTCAAGCTCCTGGTGTAAAACCAATGCCACAAAAGAATCAGCAAGTTGAATACAAAACAAAAAAAGCCATTAATGGCATAAAATACCTACAAATAGGGGCTTATTCAGAAAAAAATAGAGCAATGGAAATTGCAGAAAAAATTAGCACTAAGGTCTTGCTACCTGTACATGTCACTAATACTATTGCTGCCAACCCACTGTATAGAGTCCGCATTGGTCCTCTGTCAGAAAGTGAAAATATCATTGACATTATTCAAAAAGTGCACAGACAAGGTTTTCAAAACACAAAAATGGTTGTTGAATAATTGATTGTTGTTCAAAACCAACACAAAGAAAGACTACACCAATGGTATTATGTCAATTGCCCTTATAAATTAGACTTCACTATACATCAACCGGCACTTTTTTCAGCACATGACAGCAAAGACTCATTAACACTTGTTTATGGTTTCATTGATCAAGAAAAAAATGGGTTAAACAATGCACACTTTTTTTGTGAGAAAATCAAATTACTAGGAATAAGTAAAGCACTTAATGCATGTTATGGCTCTTTTATCCTCATTCATTACAATAAAAAAAAGCATGAAAGTATTTTTACCAACGATGCATTGGGCGACTTTGCACTTCATTATACTCAAGATAAAAATCATTTATATCTCTCTGATTTACCTAGCGCCTTATTAACCAATCACAACAATCAAATAAACCAAGCAAGAATCGTTGAGTTTTTTGCTTTAACCCAGCCACCAGATAATGGTTGCTATTTTGAAAATATCTCCCAAATAAATCCTGGGCATTTTGTTACCTACAAAAACAACAAACTAATTGACCAGCGTTATTATCACCCATCAAAACAAGTTGATTTTTCCCACTTGTCATTGCAAGAACTCTCTACAAAATACCAACACCTACTTAAACAAGCAATCCGATGGCAAACGTACAATCAAAGGGAAGTTGCCGTAATGATGAGCGGAGGTATGGATTCAACATTTGTTGCAGCAAGTTGTCTTAGTGATGATAAAAAGGTTAGTTCGTTCTCATACATCTTTCCAAAATTTAAAGAAGCAGATGAAAACCAGTGGATTACTTCAATGAATGAACTAGATATTGATCTGCACACCTTTGCTGGAGAAAACTTTTGGCCGCTTAAAGCTGAATGGCATGTAAGTCTAAACTCACCTGTTAGCAACCCCTATCGCTTATTAAAAAACAAAATTTATCAACAGGTTGCAAATAGAAATACTGAGACTTTACTCACTGGTGTCTATGCTGACCATATGTATGTGGCGCATATTTATTGGTTGGTTGATCTATTAAAAAAACAACCGTTAACTGGCTTAAAAGAATTCATTTCTTTAGTTAAATCCAAAGGTATTTACCTGACATTAAAACATATTTCCCCATCAAAATGGTCAAAAAAAATTCAATCTAAGCCCTATTGGCTTTCAGCACAAGCACAACAAATATTTCAACAAAGGGAAAATAAAAAAGCACCTCATCCTCATCCACAACAAATCAATCTGGTTTATGGAATTGATACAGCACAAAGTGTGTGGCTAGATAATGAATACGCAAATCAATATGGAATAACCATTCGACATCCTTATCGCGATAGACGTGTTGTCGAATTTATTACTTCAATTCCCGCATGGTTAATTGGTAACTCTAAGGATAGCAAATTATTTGTACACAAAAGTGCCCAAAATTTATTACCTCAAAAAATCATTCAAAGAAATCACACAACTACGTTAAAACCATTATTTAAAAAAGGAGTCTTACAAAAAGAGTTGTCACAAGTTAGAGCACTATTGCTTCACCCCAAAAGTCGCTGGCAAGAATTTATAGACAATAAAATAATCCTGTCTCTTCTCGATAACCCCAACAAAAACTATCCTGAGTTACACTACTTATTACTTTGGAAGTGTATCAGCTTCGAAATGTGGCTAAAAAAGATTAAAAATCAAACCAAATTCACAAACTCATAAAAAAATCATGATTTCCTCAGGATTTAAATTTAAATTAATGGTTAAATAGTAGTCATTATTAAATTTGGGGAAACAAATGAAATTAAAACTTTTTATCTTAATTACACTAATTGTATGTTCATTTAACCTGTTGGCAGCTAAACCTACAGATGAAGAAGTAATCAATCAAATCAAACGACCTAATATGCAAGACATTGAGTTAAGCCAAAGTGGAGGTGCTTTTTCTACTTACGGACTGCAGCATTGGTGGACTCGTGGAGTGACGTACCGAATCAATGCAGGAATTAAAGAGTTTCCTAAAGCAACTATAAAAGTGGGAGCAGAGGCTCGTTATCGTATTGTTGGTGAAAATTATGATTTTGATAAATTAAAAACTGCCTGGAATGAATATGAAGGTATTCCATTACCATCAGATAATGAAATAATTGCTATTATCAAACAAGATATTGTTTCTTTTGTGCGACCTTATTGGAATCAGATGGTTAGCGAATTAAAAGGACCAATTCTATCCAAAGACCCGGCCGTGCGAAGAGTGCAATGGCATACTGCTAATTCATTTACAATTCATGTTCAAGCACAATTTTCCGTGGTAACAAGTTACACTGAAGTACAAGATAAAAAAGTTGATTTTACTGTGCGTTTTTACCGTGACGGGGTTGATAAGCCATGGAAACAAAATTTCATTGCGAGCAAAGATAAAGAAGAAATTTTGGCAACACACAAATACACCAGTGATGAAATAAATGCCATGCCAACTCAGGCAAGCATGCAAGCAGAAAAAAAAGCACAAGCGGCAACATCTGGCTTGCCAAAACTAAATATTCCACAATTCAATTTTGACAAAGAGGCTTTTGCATACATTTATAATATGTTAAGAACTGGCGACAAGAAGCAGGTTGAAGCGATGTTTAGAGCTATGGCAATCCCTTTCTTTTTTGTAGAAGGATCAAACATACAATTAAACCAAAATGGTAAAGATGCTTTAGCTAAAATACTTAAACAAACATTTGATAATAAAGTGACCTTTGCACAAAGCTACTGCCCACAACTTTTTGTTCAATCTTACCAAAGTAACATGATAAATATAGTGGATGCGCTAAGAAAGAACAAAACACGAATTGCCCTTCAAATGGGTGGTGGGCATTATGAACGTGGCAAAAAAGTTGGGCAAGGCTATAAAATATCGGCTCTTGAAGTGTGGACATTACGCTCAGGCGATGATGTTGCACAACTTAAATCTTGGCCTTTTGAAGAGTTGTGTGCAGAAACAGCTAAGAGCTTTCAACAGCTAACAACCGGATCTTCAAGTACTTCAGAAGAATCCAATAACGCATCCACTAATAAAACCACCAGTTCGCCAGCTCAAATTGTTAACCCAGCTAAAACATGGAAGTGGTCGACCTTTAAGTCGCAATATTTACCAGTTTCTATGAAAATTATTGGCACGCCAACAGAAAAACAAAAGATGGCGAATGGTAAACTCAGTACGGCAATGGTTGCCAAAACAAATGAAGGAACCTTTCGAATGGTTGCTACAGACTATAAGCAGCAAATTACTGAAGATATTGCCAACCCAACTCACATCCAATTTGCTAAAAATATAGTTAAAAGTAATAATGCGCTTATTCATAAGAAAAAAGCCATTAACTTTGGTACAGGACAAGCCCAAGAGTACTTGATAGAAAGAGGTAATGGCGACCAAAAAGTTATGGTAAGTTTTAGAATATTTAGTCATGGTACGGTCGTTTATCAAGTGACGTATTCGCAATTAAAGAGTCTATTTGATAAAAAAAGAAGTCAAGAGTTTTTGAACTCTATTAAGTTAAACTAATCCAATACAGGTGTAATGAGTTGGATGGGTAGGTTACTTCTCTGCCATTGACTTGACTGTTTTTCATTGGTAAAATCAACATCAAACTGGTTGATTTTGCCAGTGATATTTGATGAATCATACTCAACTTCAATCGATCCAACAGATTCAAGTTTCACTGATGTTTTAGGGCAATCAGGACAAAAAGTCGTATAGTATGACATGTCAATTAAATCAGTAACATTGTTTACACCAGAGCCTAATAGCCAATAAGGCTGTCCAGAATTATCATAAAGATAACTTAAAACAACTTCACTGTTACCCTTGGTTCCGATTGATAGACCCCAACCATCTTGCCCAGGATTATACCAAAGTCCCGTTCTTTGCTCTAATGGGCTACCACCAAAGTTAAGTGGTTGGATTAATTCTGCACTAAATTGGCTATTTATTGTTCGAGTATGTATAGCACGAACTTCATCAATCAATGTTAATGTGGACTGACCAATCACAGTATCTGTGCGTGTAGATGTTAAAAAATCACCTGAGTAGTTAATTTGCAACAATTCATTTGAAAATTGGTTGTTTTGAGCAGATTGATTTGCATTTGTGATATACCAAATTGGTGTGTGGTCTTTTTGAGCCGTGTATTGAATAAAAGCTAACTTGTTAGGTTCTTCATTAACAGGTAAAAAGTACATATCTAAGCCATTTCCTGAACGTTGTGAATTATCCCATAACCCATTGGTTGGAACAATTGTGTTTTGATCAGAAACTTGACAATTTGTTGAAACATTACAAACACCGTTATTACCAAGAGTCGTTGAAACAATCGTGTTGTTTTCTTGGTTGAAGCCTGACTTATAAACACCAGCTTCCATTTGTATATTTATGGGGTCTCCACAACGTGCTTGTGGGCTAGTGCTGTATTCCAAAAAACTTGCTTTCTGTTGCTGTGCCTGCATTGTCCCCAATGAAAAAGCCGGTGTTTCTAAATTAACGTAATTAGAGCCACTAATTCGCACTTGGCTGTCTTTATGAATAATACATACTGCACTTTGAGTATTTATCTTTGGTTTGTTATTGCACGAAAAGCCAACACCATCTGTTGCATTGCTGTTTTGAATGCCTATACTTGCCGAAACAGCATTGATACCATCACCATCATATTGAAAAACCCATTGACTGGTTTGAGGGTATAGAATTGCTTCAAAATCAAAATGTTCTACCGTAGAGTTATTTTGATTGTACAAATCAACGTCTTTGTACATAAATATATAGCAGGAAAGATCATTGTTAAACTCTGCTTGTCGTGGACAAGAACTAAAATACTGGTAATAAATATTTTGTGTTATCAAGTCATCATGAAAAGGTAAAATCCTAGCTTGAGTGGATGAACCATTTGCAGTTTGGTTTGGGTTCTTTGGAAGAGGGCAGTCGTTATCAAAATCAGACCCACTGTCATTAGAATCAATAGATATATAGCCGTTGGTACTAAAACTAAGCTGACGAATATTTTGTCCATAGAAATCAAATGAATAGGTAAGAGTCATCTTAGCTGAACCCTCATCTTGGGCACTAAAAGTATCATTTGTATTTGCATCTTCAATAACCATCTCTGTTCCAGTTGATGAAATATCAATGAACTGTCGATTACATGTGCCAATACTGTTTCCATAATTATCTTGACCTGAAAGTTGGAAAGTGGACGCACTGGTCTTAGTTAATACAGCATAGCTATTTCTTGCTATGACAGGTCCCTTGTTCTGTAAAATAACCGGGATCCGCCACCGCTCACCTGGGTCAACATACTCATCATTGTTTCCACATACTTGTTGAGCTTCTGCAATAGATTTAACGCTAATCTGAGGGGCTTCAATCACAACTGCTTTGGTTGACTCGGTGATACAACCATTGCTATCAGTAACTTTTAAATAGGCGTTGTTCACATATTTACTGGCATATTGCACTGTAATTTGTGCTGCATTACCGTCAATAAATCCATCTCCGTCTATATCCCATTGGTAAACAAAAGGAGCCAACCCACCATTGACAATAGCTGAAAAATTTTGGCTTTCGCCAACACGTTCCTGGTCAGATTGATGGGTTATACTTGCTGAAAACGATTGACATTGATCGTTACTTAGCCCTTGAAATTTTAGAGTGTTGGTATTATTTGGGTCCAACCAGTCCTTAAGTCTAGTATCAGGTGTACCTCCACCATTCCATGAAGTATAAAGTCGACCAAACCAATCGGGTTCATTATTTCCACAAGCAGCATAACCACCATGCAACTGCCCAATTAACAATTTTTCATCGTTCCATAACCCTGCTCCAGATGACCCCCCTTCTGTTGTGCCTTCATCCCAGTCATTGACACGCAAATGTGTTTGATCACCAGATAAACTACTCGCATAGCTGGTTATTGTTAATGGGTTATTTTCAATACTTATTCGTTTAGCATTAAAGCTTGGATGGTGAATAGTAATCGCAGAATTACTGGATCTATCTGACCTATCCCAACCAGAATAATAGACACCATAAGAACTATCAGGGACTTGATTGAGCTCTAACAGAACCATGTCTGATGGTTCATAAAGAGCCAACAAACTTGCCCCTGATTGGGTATTATTAAAATCATTTATTGAAATGGGAGTAGAACTACTTGATGTATTAGGTGTTCGGCATTGGCTTGATTCATAATTCCACCAAAAATTAATGGAAGGAGTTATGGCTTGCCAATGGTTTGTCGATAAATCATCACTGGCTCCACAATGGTATGCACTTAGAAACAAAGGCTTACCATCGTTATTTGTATTATTTATTAATTGACCTGTGCAGGTAAAAAGCGAGCCTTCCTTATGGAAAGTATAACGAGCGACAGAACTAACTTGATCTTGCCAGTCATCAGCCTCTTGGCAAGCAACATCAACATTACAAGCGCCACTATTATTTAAAAATGGATTGTCAATGCTGTTCCAAAAAGGCACAGAACCCCTTTTTGAAAGAACATTCACATCTTGCCAAATAGCTCTAAAACCTCTAAAAACCTTATTCAGTCTAAATGAAACATATTTTTTATAATGGTCAGAGACAATCAGCTCTAAAGTAACTTCGTGACCTATAATAGGGCCTGGCCAAAGTTGCTTATAAGAACTGTTATTCCTATCTGTAAATGGCCCCTTAGCTAAGTTTTCTGTCCAATCGAAAATACTAAGTTTGGCAGTAGGGGGGAGATAATAATCATCTAAGCTGATATCTAGAGACAATGCTTTATCAGAAGTAATTTTGAGTCGCCATAGCCAAGAACCATTTGTCAATCTATTCCATTGACCTCCTTGGCTTTGATTGTCTTTTATAAATACGTTTTCAACTTCTGCTGCTACTGCATATCTTAATGGGCGAGACTTGTTACTTTTGTTTAGATCTTGGTTTATTTCTTTTTGAATATCAAGTTGTGGTAAACTCACAAAAGCATTAAGCACAGGTAATTTTGCGGATACGTGAAAACCGCAAACTAGTAATAAAAACAATATTTTCTTCATTTCTATTTCTCGCTTTGTTACTGCATTATTGTTTTTGTCTGATAATCATAGCATTAAAGCCACTTTTTAGTAAATTTCTTTTAGCAACATCCACCTTTCTGCTGCTTTTATAGGGTCCAATTCTAACACGATGCCAGATAGTTTGTTTAACCTCATTGCTTTCTATAAAGGCTGACACTCCACTAAATGCAACCTTGGCTTTTAAAGTTTCTGCATCTTGCAATCTTTTAAAGGCACCTAGTTGTATATAATACGTGCTCGGTTTCCTCGTATCTGTTTGCGCTAAATCTTCTGCATCAATCTCCACTTCCATGTCTTGTAAAGTCGTATAGAAGTTAAAGCTATCTTTTGGTTCAATAGCCAAATCAGCACTATTATCTTCTACAGTGTTTTCTTTTTTTGTTTCTCTTACTTGCGCAATAGGTTTATTATTGGGGTTGTCTGGTTTTGGCACCCAACCATTGACATAACCAATAACAGCAGCCACTAAGCCAAACAACATACCAAGCAATAATAAAATCCAACCAGGCAATCTTTTCTTTGGTCCAGCACGACCGGCAACTTTGCGCCTTGTCTTTTTCTTGCTCACTTTCTTTTTAGCTGCCATATGTTTAACTATTGACCTTATCTTCAGCAAACATAGATTCGGGTGCTGAGGCACCCAATAATTTTAAGCCACCTGCAATAATAGACTTAGTTGCTAAGGATAAGTTCATTCGTGCATTACGTAAATTTTCATCCTCAATATTAACAATGTGGCATTGATCATAAAAACTGTGGTAGTGTTGTGCTAATTCTCGCAAGTAATTTGCAACAGTATGGGGAGCACGTGTGCGAGCTGCTGTCACCAAAATTTCAGGGTATGAAGAAATAGAGCGCATTAAGTCTTCTTCTTTTTCATGGGTCAAAAGATTTAAACTGGCATTGCCAATTTCTTGGTTATGTTGCAGCGCTTGTTCTTCGAGTTTTTTATAAATATTGCAAATTCGCGCATGAGCGTACTGAATATAAAAAACAGGATTTTCATTGGTTTGTGATTTCGCCAAATCCAAATCAAAGTCCATGTGTTGGTCATGAGAACGCATCACATAAAAGAACCGCGCCGCATCAACACCCACATCATCGATTAGTTGTTTTAAGGTGACAAATTTTCCAGAACGAGAACTCATCTGTACTTTTTCACCACTTTTAACCAAGTTTGCAAATTGCGTTAAGACAATTTCAATATCATTAGGGTTAATATCCATACCTTTGGCTGCTGCCTTTAAACGAGCAATATAGCCATGATGATCTGCTCCAAAAACATAGAGCGCACCCTCAAAACCACGTTCAAATTTATTTAACAAATAGGCAATATCAGAAGCAAAATAGGTCTTTTGTCCGTTTTCTCTAACGACTACACGATCCAAATCATCGCCAAAATGCGTAGACATAAACCAAATAGCCCCGTCTTTCTCATACAAGTAATTTTTATCCTTTAATTTGGCAATAGCGCGATCAATGGTATCACTTTCGTGTAATTGTTTTTCAGAAAACCACGAATCGTAATTCACATTAAAGCTTTCCAAGTCTGATTTAATGCCTGAAAGAATGGTGTTTAAAGCAATTTTAAAAACTTTTTGGTAGCTTTCCTTTCCTAACAAATGCTTTGCATTATGAACCAGGCCATCGATATGTTTTTCTTTGTCTCCTCCATGCTTTTCATCGGCAGGGACATTTTCATAGACATCATTGTTTGTAAATAAAAACTTGTCGCCGTACTTCTTACGAACAAAACGGGCAATTTCAACAATATAGTCACCCTGATAACCATTATCTGGAAAAGCCACTGGAACACCACACAACTCAATATAACGCAACCACACCGAAGTAGCCAAAATATCCATTTGACGGCCGTTATCATTAACATAATATTCACGTTGGACTTCATAACCACTTTTTTCCAAAATATTAGCTAAAGATGCGCCATAAGCCGCACCACGCCCATGACCGACATGCAAAGGTCCAGTAGGGTTAGCTGAAACAAATTCAACTGTGATTTTCTTCTGAACACCAAAATCATTAGAGCCATACTTATTGCGCTGTTTCAATATTTGTTTGATAACCTGACGACGGCAGTTGTTGGTCAAAAAGAAATTCAAGAAACCAGGCCCAGCAATTTCAACTTTTTCAACATGCATTGACTCAATCAATTTATCAGAAATAAGTTGAGCAATTTCACGTGGATTTTTACCAATAGGTTTAGACAAAGTCAGCGCCAAATTAGTGGCAAAATCACCATGTTCTTTGCTGCGTGTGCGTTCAAAAGTTATATTTGGTTCAATGTCTTTAGGAAAAACCCCATCACGCTGCAAACAGCCAACAGCCTTTTCTAGTAATTCTTGTAAATGCTTAATCATGCCTTGAATTGTCTTTTTTTAAATGTAAGGCTGTAATTTTACCAAATATAACATTAAGAAAGCATAAAAAACGAAGCATTATTCACCAATAAATCAAAAATTTAGCCTAATATGTTAATTTTTAACCTCAGCATAAATTCTATACAAGCAAAAATCATTATTTTGCCGTTGTAATGGAATCCCAAGAACGCTGCTTATTATTGGATTTGCGAATAAAGCAAACCTTCTTTCAACAGTTTTCATGTGCTATACTAAAAAAATGAAAATGCTTAAAGAAAAAATAATCGAACTCGAATTATCCTTACTTAAACCAGAAATTCGTTCATCAACTCAAGAACTCAATAGACTTTTAGCCGATGATTTTTTAGAAATTCCAAGCACAGGCACACCCTACAATAAATCGCATGCACTAAACCGTATTCCAAGTGAAGAAATACCAGAGTTTACACTACAAGATTATCAGTTAAGAGTACTAGGTAAAAACCTCGTCCAATTAATTTACAAAGCATCTATTAAACGACAAAACCAAGATGTAATTGATTACTCACTCCGTAATTCTATTTGGAAACTGATAGAAGAAAAATGGCAAATGTTGTTTCACCAAGGAACACAGTGCCAGCCTTTTGTTGTTAATAATAATTAACCATTTTAGTACTGATTAATTATCGAGGTGGCTTAAACACTGCAGATGGGCGAGGTCGCATCTTACAAACTGAGTTATAAATATAATCACGGTTCACTTTGAGATTATTTTACATCTCCTGCCGCTCACCCTTCGGGTCACTAGACGTGGCAAAACGGTTATCCTGCCGTTTGGTGTCAGTGTCGTTCCTTCTTGCAATGACTGCATATTTATGGTTTTAATTCGATTGTGCTATTATCTTCGCTTTGATTTCTCTACAATGAGCGGCATTAACAGGACTGAAGCAATCAACATGAAAAAAACTTTTAAATTAACCCACGAAAAAATCAAATACGCGCGTTTAATTGATGCTGCTAAACACGAAGTCAAAAAGTATCTGCGCCGTGAGAGAAATAAAAAATTACCTGAGGGGGCTGACTTTTTGGATTTTGATTGCAAATATGGCGCAACTGAAAAAGAAGCTAAAGTCATAGACCTGACTGAAATCAACAAATACATCGATGAAGCCGCCGCACAAAATTTAACGTCCTTTTATTTAGAAATTCTAGCCAAGTCAGGTGTTCGTCCCAAGAAAAAAGAAAACTCGTAAATCAGTTACCAACTAAACTTAGTTGGTTTCTTGCTTGTTGTTTTATCTCTTTTATCTACTGACTTTTTTGTAGATATTGTTAGTGTCCCTTCCAGCTTCTTTGGTGCTGCTTGCTTTGATTCAACCTTCTTGATTTGTGGTTTAGTTGACTCTGTTGGCGTTGTGTATTTAAGTTGTAAACCTTTTAAAAACTTCCGCAAAATTTGATCTTTGCATACGCGGTAATGGCGGTGAGTTTTCTTACGGAAAAAAGCACTAAGCTCACTGCTACTGATATTATATTTTGCCAAACTTAATAGCTCCAATACATCATCTGATTTTAAATTAAAGGCTATTTTTAGTTTCAAAAATATAAGGTTATTATTCAATCTAGTTGGTGCTTGTACTTTTGGACTATTTGAGTCTTCTTTTTCCCCGCGTTTTTCAATGATTAATCCATCTAAAAATGCCGTTAAATCTTTATCACTGCACTCAGTAAAATTTTCACTACCCTCTTTTTTCAACCACGATACCACACGAGGTAATGGCACTTGATAATTGACCAAGGATAAAACCTTAATGATTTTGGTGTCTTTGATGTTTAGTATATAACGTAAGCGGCGTAAAATATCGTTGTTTGTCATGTTTTTTTGAACTCATTAGTTGATATAATTTAGAATAAAAAGCGTTTATTGGTGCTGTGAATGCTAGTGTACTTAATCTGGAACCTTAAAATTTTTGCGTCCTAGTAAATTAATGCCACATTCTAAGTTTTCTATCCAATTAAGGAACTGATTAATCATTTTTTTCCCTTTAAATACCTTTCCATGTTGAGGAACAATCATTTGTACATCGAGAGTCCTTATCATATTTACCCACAATTCGCATACTTTCCCTGAACCCATATAGCGTTCATGAAACCATTGCATAAGTGGCAGATGTGCTGCAAAATCCTTAACAAGCATCGAGCCCTTAATCTCCCCAATTGAGGCTCCCATATCACCTGAAAACAAAATTTTACTTACAGGGTCGTAAGCTTGCAAATTACCAACCGAATGTAGAAAATGAGCAGGTAAAAATATAATTTCATTTTTACCAAAAGGCATCCTCTGTCCAGAATCTGGCAATTCAATCACTCTAGCCTTGCTACTGGCTCCATGTTCTCCCATAAAGGAGGAAATTAAGTGCGGTAAAAACCTACCCCACAATGTAGATATAATCACCTGACAATTAGTGTTCATCAACCACCTGTCAATTGAAGAAATAATATCAGGGTCTTGGTGAGAAGCAAAAATATAATCCAAGTCTCTAGTGCTGGCATTGGTAAATTGGTTCACCGCATTAGTTAGTGGTATATAGGTTAAATCACCGCCTGGGTCTATCAACATAGACTGTCCGTTATCAATTATCATAAATTGATTGGCCTGCACTCCATGACCAGCCACTAGATCATAAAATAAAACACAACTGTGATTCTCGTCTTTATAAAGTGTAATTGGTTTTGGGGTTTTGATTATCATTTATACACCTTAACATTCCCATTAATAAATTGAAATTATTTTTGCAACTTATTGAATATATTCATTAAAGTTACGATAACAAAAACTATAAAGCTTACCAGACAAGTTGTTCTGAAATTAAAAACCTATGAAAGCCGTAGTTTTTTTCTATTTATCAGGGGTTCATTAGATAATCTAATGCTAAAATAATCACACTTTTAATACAACAGCACTCATGTCTAAAAAAACTTTATATCTCGTCGATGGCTCAGCCTATTTATATCGCGCTTATTTTGTACCTGCTTTACAACGGTTGTCGAATGACAAGGGCGAATCTACGGGCATGATTTATGGCGTGATTAATATGATTAATCGTATGCTGAATGAATATAAGCCCGAGCATATGGCAGTGGTTTTTGATGCTCCGGGTAAGACCTTTCGCCATGACATGTATGACCAATATAAAGCCACACGCCCGCCGATGCCTGATGATTTACGTTCGCAAATTCAACCAACTAAAGACATTATAAAAGCACTTGGCATTCCTTTAATCGAGATTAAAGGAGTAGAGGCCGATGATGTCATGGGTACACTTGGAGTGATGGCATCTAAAGCGGGTTTTAACACTGTTATCTCTACGGGTGATAAAGACTTGGCGCAATTGGTTAATGACGAAGTGATGCTAATCGATACCATGCGTAATACCACTTTAGATATTGATGGCGTTATTGAAAAATTTGGTGTTAAGCCTGAACAAATTATCGACTACTTAACTTTAATTGGCGATAAATCAGACAATATCCCTGGTGTTAACAAGGTCGGTCCAAAAACAGCGGTTAAATGGTTGGCAGAACACCAAACCTTAGAAAATATCATTGTAAATGCTGAAAACGTCAAAGGCAAAGTCGGCGAATATCTGCGCGAAGCCATCGACCAAGGCATCACTACTTTATCTAAGCAATTAGTCACCATTGATACCGAGCTAGAGTTAGATTGTGAAGTCGATAAACTCGTTATTGAAAGTGAAAATGTTGATGAACTTAACCGTTTATCACAAGAGTGTAGTATCAAGTCTTTACAGCGCAGTACTCAAGGTGATTTATTCAGCAATGCAACAACAACCGCAACAAAGTCTGCCGAAGTTAACAAAGTAAAAGTAGAAAAAATTTACGACTGTATTCAAGATTTAGACACCTTAAAAACCTGGTTAAAAGACATCGAGAAAGCAGGGGTTGTTGCCTTTGATTTAGAAACCTCATCACTTAATTCTATGCAAGCCGAAATCATCGGCATGTCATTTGCTTATGAAGCAGATAAAGCTGCCTATGTACCGATTGGTCACACAGAAGAGAGTTTAATAGATGAAAACAAGCTAATCGATAGCCAGCTTAATTTACAAGAAGTGCTTGATTTAGTCATTCCAGTAATCAGCAATCCTGAGGTTGAATTAATCGGACAGCATTTCAAATACGACATGAATGTCTTATCCAGTTACGGTATTGAAATCACCAACAGACACGATACATTGATGGAATCCTACGTGTTAGACACCAATGGTCGTCATGACATGGACACGTTGGCAATGAAATATTTAGGCGAACAAACCACCAAATACGAAGAAATCTGCGGCAAAGGAGCCAAGCAAATTCCTTTTGCTCGTGTGGATATAGAAAAAGCCACACACTATGCGGCTGAAGATGCCGATATTACTTTGAAATTGCATTTGACACTTAAAGATGAATTGCAAAAATTTGAAGGGCAGCAAAAAGTTTACGATGAAATAGAAATGCCCTTGGTTAATATCCTCGCCAAAATTGAACAAACAGGCGTGTTAGTCGACAGTCAAAAGCTTAGAGAGCAAAGCAATGAATTAGGTGCAAAGATTGAAGGCTTAAAACAACAAGCTTACGAATTAGTTGGACGCGAGTTTAATCTCAACTCTCCTAAACAGCTGCAAGAAATCCTGTTTGAAGAACAGGGCATTCCTGTGATCAAAAAAACCCCAACAGGCAAGCCCTCAACATCAGAAGATGTTTTACAAGAATTAGCGCAAGAACACGAATTGCCCAAAGTCATTATAGAAAACCGAAGTTTAAGTAAATTAAAATCAACGTACACCGACAAATTGCCATTAGAAATTAATCCAAAAACGGGACGAATTCACACCTCCTACCACCAAGCAGTGACCACAACAGGTCGATTATCTTCTTCCAACCCAAACCTGCAAAACATCCCCATTCGTACCGCCGAAGGACGCAAAATTCGCCAAGCCTTTATTGCCGAAAAAGGCTTCAAAGTTATGGCAGCAGATTATTCACAAATCGAATTACGCATCATGGCACATTTATCTCAAGACGAAAACTTACTGGATTCGTTCGCCAAAAACCAAGATGTGCACAGCCGAACTGCCTCACAAGTATTTGAAGTAGAAATTGACGAAGTTACCAGCGACCAACGCCGAGCTGCCAAAGCAATAAACTTTGGTCTAATGTACGGTATGAGTGCCTTTGGACTAGCCAAGCAATTAAATGTATCGCGCAAAAAAGCCGCCGATTACATGAGTCGCTACTTTGAACAATACCCAAAAGTTGCCGACTTTATGAAAACCATCAAAACAGAGGCCAAAGAAAATGCCTATGTGGACACACTTTTCGGGCGACGTTTATACTTCCCCGAAATCAAAAACCGCAACGGCCGTATCCGAGCCGGAGCCGAGCGCGCCGCCATCAACGCCCCCATGCAAGGCACCGCTGCCGACATCATCAAAAAAGCCATGCTCAGTGTCTATGCAGAAATTAAAAACAATGCAGACATTCGTATGATTATGCAAGTTCACGATGAACTAGTTTTCGAAGTCCGCGAAGAAAAGCAGAAAGAGTTAACGGCTTTGGTAAAAGACTTAATGGAAAATGCAGTTAAACTAGATATTCCATTAAAAGTCGATACAGGCATAGGTGATAATTGGGATGAAGCACATTAAATAGTTTACCAAAACTACTCCGTCATACCTGCGAAGGCAGGTATGGCGGTTTTGTTATTTTTTACTTCCACACTTCATTGAGCCACCACATTTCATGCGGTCGTTGGGGTCCATGTTGGTTGTGTCGCCCATTGAGTGGAGGTATTCGTCGGTGACTTCGGCTACTGAGTTGACTAGCTCACCACCATTGGCTTTGATGAATTCTTCGGCGATTTTTTTATCGGAGAAGGGAATAGTTTCAGGCATGCCCATGCCGCCTTTTTTGCGGGATTTGATGACGAATACGGCTTTGTCTAGTTCCACCCAGATATCTTTGACGTTACGGTAGTCTGGATTTTTTGCCATATCGTGGGCGTAAATGACGGCTATGTTGTCGGCTTCTTCGGGTGTGCGGGTGAAGGTGATGGCATCTCGCACATCGACAAACCAGATGGGTTTGCTTTTGTCATCTAGCCACAGTTGCGCTTTTGGCCCTGCATGGTCTGCAACTATCATTTGCATGTAATAGCCGACATCATCGGGTGTTAGAGCAATAGGTTTGGGTTTTTCTTTGGGTGTGTCATCGCCTCCGCATGAAGCAAGTATGATGATGGAGAACAATAGGGTTAACTTTTTCATAATTTCACTCTTTTGAATAAAAACAAGGCTAAAAATAAGGGAACAATCAACCATGCTAACATGGATAAGCTCAACAACCCGAAAGATAAAGTGTTGACCTCGCCGATGGCTTGCATGGCGGAGAATTGGTTGACTTGTTCAGTGGATAAGCTCATCAATCTAAAAATATCCACCGGATTAGCCATCAATAAACCATTAACTTGCGAGGCGTTGAGGCCTTTGCCTGTTTCGCTAACCAATAAACCAAGCAAAGCTAAATCAAATAACATGACGAATACCAACCATAAACCAATGGCAATACCAGCGGCACTGCTGCGTTGTTTGACCAAGACACTGACAATATAGCCGATGCCGATAAAGACGCCACCAAGTAATATTGAGCTGTAAATCAGCCGTCCAAAAGAAAGTATACTGTCTTTTGAGAGTTCGGATGAAACCAGTATCGGTATCACGGCAATGATATAACCAATAAAGATAGCGATAATAACGGCAATCCAATGACCTAAAAATTTACCCATCAACCATTCAAACCGGGTGATTGGGAAGGATAGTTCTAACATTAGTCGTCCCTGCTCTTTTTCACCCACGACCGAATCGTAGCTAATAAACAAGGCAATAAGTGGTACTAAAAAGATGGATAGACTAGATAAACTCGCCACTTGTACCGTGAGTCTATCGACTTTTACCGCGCCTGTTGTACTGCTGCCAATGCTGACTAAGGTTAGGCCCAATGCTGCCAAAATAATTATCATGGCAATCAAATAACGGTTGCTTAGAGAGTTGCGAAGTTCACGGCTGAGAATGGTAAAAATATTCATGTGTGCTCCTCATTTTTCAATAACTCGTGGTAAATGGTTTCTAAACTGGCATCCAATAAGCGTAAATCTGTTACGCAAGAATTAGCGCTGATGTAGGCCAGTGCGGGAAGTTTGTTGCTGTAGTCAACCGTTATATGGGTGACATGTTCATCGTAATCCAGTTTGCCAAATTCTTTTAAGCCATTGTAAAAAGAAACAGAAGCATTGGTGGTTTGAATTTCTATCATCACGGGTAATTTAAGTGAATCTCGGTATTGGGCAATACTGCAATCCATCAAAACACCGCCCTCATTGAGTAAAATAATATGGTCTATATACGACTCAATATCATTTAATGCATGAGATGAAAACATCACCGTGTTGCCTGCTTTGGCATGAGCTTGTAAGGAGCGGTAGAGAATTTGACGACTATCGGGGTCAAGTCCTGAGGCTGGTTCATCCAGTATCAACACTTTGGGGTTGCCTAACATGGCTTGAGCTAAACCAAGACGTTGTTTCATGCCTTTGGAATAAGCACCAATCTTTTTGTGTTGGGCAAAGGCAATATTGGTGAGTTCCATCTTGTCTTGAATGTCTTTAGCGCTTGCACCTTTGAGCTTGGCGACGTATTGCATTAGTTGCAAGCCTATGTTGTTGGGTTGAAAATTAATGCTTTCTGGTACAAATCCAATTTGTTTCTTTATCTTTTTTTCGTGTTTGCCTATTGGATTAAACTGGCATAATTCTACACTTCCTGCATTGGGTTTTATCATGCCTAGGAGTAGTTTAATCAGAGTAGTTTTGCCAGCACCATTGTGTCCAATCAAGGCACAACACATGCCAGGTTCAACATTAAAGCTAACATCGTGCAAAATTGGCGCAGTACCATAACTAAAATTTATATTTTTGTAGCGTATGTTTGTCATTTTCTAAAATCTTCGGGTTGTTTTGACAGCACTTTAGCATAATCAATGGGAAACAAGGGCTTTAATAACGGGTATGAATCTTGTGCACCGCCTGGTAACAGTGCCGGAAAATAAGATTGTGACCACTTAAGTATTTGTATTGCTGGTGAATTAAGCAAAACCTTGGTGTTGCTGTTGCGCCACAATATTTGATCGGTGATTGAATTAGGGCGATAAACCGCATCGGCAATGCCATCGGTATTTAAATCAAAGGCGGCATGGTCACTCCAATAATTGCCTTTTTTATTCGTTGACCACTCTAAATATTTGGTGCCAACGTATTTAACTTGGGTATGGTTTTGGATAAAGCTATTGCCACTAAAATGGTTGTCTTGCGAACCTGCTGTGTAATGTACTCCAATGTCGCATTGTTCAAAATGGTTGTCATTCATGGTATTGTAATTGGAGTTATATAACATTAATCCTTTTTTGCAGGGTCCCAATACAATATTGTTAGTTAATGTTGATTTGTTCATAAAGTTACTGAACACGCCACGTTCAATGTCATTAATCGATATATTATTTTCAACGGTCAATCCATCGGAAAACATCAAGGCATAGCCAATTTTATTTTTAACCGAATAATTATTACTGATTTTACTATCCCGAGTGTACATATAATGAATGCTATAACGCAAGTTGTCAAAGTAGTTGTAAGTAAATTCGTTATTGCGGCTAGTGGTAGTAAATATTCCATCACGCCCATAGCTAATGTGGTTGTGGGTAACAATTGATCCGGGCGAATTCCACACTTGTACGCCGTTACCACGGTCATTAATACGGTGAAATTTTTGCCCAATAATGCGGTTGCCTTCGACTAAAGAGTCGATGCTCCCCCATAAATAAACGCCAATTAGGTTATCTTCGATATGATTATTTTTAATAACGACATTTTTGCTATTTTTATTGACAAAGATGCCACTGTTTTGAACCGACAAATCCAAACCAGAATGGTAAATAGAAATATTTTCGATAATGACATTATCGACCATAATTTTTATGGTGTTATCATCGCGATTACCGATGATTTTGGCTTGGTGTGTGCCTGTTAACTGGATTGATTTTTCAATAATGAGGTTGCCATTGTAGTCTCCATCTTGCAATCGAATAACATCACCATTTTCTGCATTGGTAATAATTTCTTGTAAATTATCATCTGGATTGACATCAATCTGTTTGGCACAGGCAAGCGATCCTATTAGTGAAATAAATAATAGAGTCGTTGTAATGAATTTTTTTGAAATGCTCTGTTTCATAAATTGAGTAGGAAAGAGATCTTTACACAACCCGTGGAACGAGTTAAAAAGTTGTAAAAACCCCCACTCTGCGTTAAAAAATTCACAAATAGCGAGCTATTTGACTCGTTTTTTGCCTTGATTGGAGCTTTTTTCATTCTTTTTTCCACCGTCCCAGAGTTATGCAAAGGTCTCTCAAATAAGAGGCGTCACAAAGATACCTCTTATTCTTTTCTTTAGCGAGTAAGAACGGGTCTTACGCTTTTCCTAGTTTTCCTTTTGGATCGACAAACATTCTTCCACGCATTTCCATGTGCAATGCATGACAGAACCACTGGCAATAGAACCAATGAACTCCCGGACGATCTGCTTTGAAAGTAACAGAAGAAGTTGCCATTGGACCAATTTCCATTGCAACACCGTGATTCGCCATAGAAAAACCATGAGTTAAATCATCAATGGTGTCACGGTTACTGACATAAACAGTTACTTCATCACCAAGATTAACACTGAATTTCTCCATGCCAAAGTTTGGCGCAGTAGAGGTCATGTAAACACGAACTTTTTTACCATCACGAATGATTTTATTGTCGGTTTCGATGTTAACACCATCCTTCTTGGCTTGTGCAATTGCCGCAGCAAACATTGGGTTGTCACGCTTCCAAACACTATCTGGATTAACAATATCCGTTTTAACGATTATACAGTCATGTGGCTCTGCAAAAGTTGGCCCATCATGGACAATTTTCATTGTATCACCAGAAATATCAATCAACTGATCGTTTTCAGGCTTCAAAGGTCCAACATTAATGAATCTGTCTTTGGAGAATTTATTCAAAGACACCAACCACTTGCCATCAGCTTCTTTGGTTTCACCCATTGATGTGTGGTTATGGCCTGGTTGATAATGTACATCAAGTTTTTGTTCGATATAATTAACTTTTTTACCCGCATAAGATTCAATCGCTTTAGCAATATTCCACTTAGCCATCTGAGAATCCAAGAATAAAGTGGTATAAGCATTACCGCGACCATCAAAGGCAGTATGTAATGGACCTAAACCAAGTTCTGGCTCTGCAACAACTGTGTCACGTGGTTTAATTTTGTCAGCAAAAGCATCAGGAAGCTTCTTAACGTCAATAACAGTAACAGTTGGCGACAACTTGCCATTAATCATCAAGTGACGCTTATCTGGCGCCATATTACAACCATGAGGTGAATTTGAAACAGGAACATAGCGCGTAAATGGTGATTTAGCTCCTTTTGTTCCGTCAACTACTGGTACGCCTTGAATCATTTTGACTTTACCGGCTTTAACTGCTTTCTCAATGGCCTTTAGATCAAAAATAACGGCATGATCTTGCTCAGATGAAGTCATTTCTGCTAAATTTGTGCCCTCTTCCGAGTTGTAACACGTTGAAAATGCATATAAACCATCGTAATCACAATCACAGTTATCTAAGTTGCCACTAACAATCACTTGCCATGCCACTTTCATGGTATCGCCATCTAATGCAGTAAAGACAGAGTGGTATTTGCTTGGCTCATCTAAAATGATTCCGTCATTTGGGATTGGCACACGGTGCTCACCGTTGGCAAATACATAACCTGTGCGAGGGTATTTTTGTGGACGTAGACCATGAATATCCGCAGCATTAGGGATTTCAGTCATTTTGTCACATTTCATGGATTTTATATCAATACGGGCAACGCGCGTATTTAACTTGTCATTTACAAATAAATAACGACCATCATAAGTTCCATCTGTAAAAGACATGTGTGGATGATGTAAATCACCGTTTTGCCATACACCGCCTTTATCTTTTAGGTACTCTTTAGTTGCTGGCAACATGCCATCTGTCATAATTTCAATTGACTCATTTGTTTGTCCCCAACCAGTTGCACTGCAACGGTTGAATACAGGTATACGCATTAATTCACGCATGGATGGAACACCCATTACGCGTACTTCGCCTGCCTGTCCTGAACTCCAAAAACCATAATATTCATCTAGTTCGCCAGGTTTAACTTCTGCTGAAGAACCTTCTGAACCACTTGATGCCATCGCACCTGATGAAGCGGTTAAACCAAACCCTGTAGCGCCAGCAACAGTACCTGCTGCCATACTACCAAGGATTTTACGACGCGTCATACTGACTTTGTCGTCCCAATCTTTTTGGGTTATATTCTTATCTTTCATACTCTAACTCCGAATGTTTAAATTAATATGAGTTTGCGCTGTTTGCTTGTTCCTACAAGACTTACTTTCGCGCGCCTCTCTTCTTTCTCTTTTCTTTCTTTTTTTAACCATGACTGGACAAACTTCCTCATCAACATACCTGACTTGACAGTGCAAACAATTCACACATTCATTCATATTGATATTGCCTTCAGGGTGAATGGCTTGCACCATACACTCTTTAGCACAGACTTGACAGGGGCTGCCACAGTCGTTGGGGTAGCGTTTTATCCAATCAAACAACTTAAGTTTTGCCGGAATGGCAAGACCCGCACCTAGCGGGCATAAATAGCGACAGAAGAATCGTTCAATGAACAACCCAATCACTAATAGGGACAAGCCATAAACCACGAAAGGCCAGGTTCTTTGAAATTTTAAAATAATACTGGTTTTAAAGGGTTCAACTTCAGCCAAATGTTCAGCCGTCTCAATGGAGTACATTGAGACACCAAGCAGACCTAAGAAAATCATGTATTTAAGTGCCCACAAACGCTCATGCAAACCCCAGGGTAAAGTGATCTGGGGAACTTTTAATTTACGGGCAATGTGATTAGTTAATTCTTGTAAAGCTCCAAACGGACACAACCACCCACAATAAGCGCCTCTCGCCCATAAAATTAAGGAGGCAGCAACAGAACACCACAAGATAAAGACTAGAGGATCACGTAAGAAAAAGCTCCAATCAAAATTATTAATTAGTGAACCAAAGAAAGTTAAGATGTTAACCACTGACAGCTGTGCATTATTAATGAAACCCAACCAAATCAAAACAAAGGTGAGGAAGGAATAACGGACAATCTTTGTCCCTTTTGCACTCTTGGTGAGTTGATTTTGAAAAAAGAATATTAAGGTTAGAATTGCCAACAAGACACCTAGCACTATTACCTGTGTGTGTTTTCCTTTCCAAATGCTTTTGACCAACTTCATATTGGCTGCATTTCTTTCAATTTTTGCTTCACCACCTTCTGGTACATATTGAAGTTGCTTAACAACTAGTTTTGGTGCGACGATATCAACAAACTTATCAGGCACTTGATAAGGCAAGTGAGCATTAAAAAAACGTTTTTCACGAGGCCCTACGGCTTGAGAAACTAATAAATTAAAAACAAACTCGTCACCTACATCAAACTTACTTTTGCCATTACTTGGCTTGGGTAAGTAGAAAACACCAATTTCGACAAACTCAGGAGTGCCATCTGCATACAGTTGACGCAAACGCTTATAATGTTGGTCACGAAAACGAATGGTATTGTCTCCTTGTTCAATTTGAAAGCGATCAAACACGCCACCCCGAACAAATCCAGAACCCCTAAATGAAAACAAGCCATTGGCAGCAATAACAATGGCCTGTTGACCATCGACTATTCTTTCTTTTAAGTTTCTGTATTCCCCTTTACCTAATAAGTTTTCCCCGACTTCAGGAATAGAAATCATGCCCATATATAAATCGATAAAGGTTTCATTGGGATCTAGGGTTTTTACGCGATTAGCGGCTTCGGAAAAGCCTTTATTTAAAAAAGTTTGACTGACTTGCGCGGTTGTTAGGTGAAGGTTTTTAATAGAACCTTCATCAAGTAATTGTTGCCATGTTTTTGTTTCATTAGGCATGTTGGGTTTTAAAGTGCGCGTTTCTTTAGCGACTTGCCCTTCTTGATCTATAATAGACAATGAGCGAAACGCCTTAATTACACTCGAAATGATACTATCATTCATAACGATGACTGTAACTGTTGCCCCACTGACAATATCAATTTCATTGTCTTCCAGTGTCTTTTCTTTAAAACCTTTAATAACATTATAACCAATTAACTTATCAAACGGCTTCATAAGCTTCGGTTCAGGAATGCCAATCAAAACAATAGGTTCAGAGTGTTTTAATAATTGAATCCCACGGATCACCCCATCTTTATCGACACCAATCGCCATGTGGATGGGCTTACCTGAATAGCCAATACTTTCGGTGTAGTTGGTGTTGATAATCAAATAACCTATTTGTTCACTCCCTTTAAAAGCATCAAATAGGCTAGGAACCTTTTTGTTGGCAACAATCTTGTCTGCTTGAGGGTAGGCTTTTTTTAAGTCCAGTTTGTGTTCAAGCTGAAAAGCTGGTAGTGGTAGACTAATCAATAAAAATAAACCTAATAAAATAGTTCGCATAAATGGCATTAATAATAACTCTAAAAAGTTAAGATATTATATAGATTTAAAAAGTTGACCAATTGACCTACGTCAAGATATAAATATTAAATTAAAATCACTCTAAGTTTAAGGTGCAATTAAATGATATTTAACTACAATGGAGACCTTTGCATAACTCTGGAACAGTGGAAAAAAGAATGAAAAAACCTCCAATCAAGGCAAAAAATGAGTCAAATAGCCCGCTATTTGTAAGTTTTTTAACGCTGAGTGGAGTTTTTTGCAACTTTTTTACTCGTTCCACGGGTTGTGCAAAGGTCTCCAATAAGCATTAAACAAAGATAACAACTCAGATGAAAATACTAGGCATAGAAACCTCTTGCGATGAAACAGGAATCGCCATATACGATACTGACAAAGGCTTAATTGCCGACCAGCTGTATTCGCAAATTGAACTGCATGCACAATACGGTGGTGTGTTTCCAGAAATTGCCTCACGCGACCATATTAAAAAAACTATTCCATTAATTCGTCAAGCTTGTGAAGAAGCTGAGATAAGCTTGCAAGACTTAGACGGCATTGCTTATACAGCAGGTCCAGGCTTAATTGGGGCTTTGTTGGTGGGGTCGAGTGTGGGCTGTTCTTTGGCATGGGCACTGGACTTGCCTTCAATTGAGGTACATCATATGGAAGGGCATTTATTGGCTCCCTTACTGGATGAAAACAACAAACCAGAGTTCCCTTTTGTTTGTTTATTAGTGTCAGGCGGCCACAGTATGTTGGTGGATGTCAAATCACTGGGCAATTACACTATACTGGGCGATACTTTGGATGATGCGGCAGGAGAGGCTTTTGATAAGACCGCAAAATTACTGGGTTTGGGCTATCCTGGAGGTAAGGTACTATCCGATTTAGCAACTCAAGGCGATAAAGCTCGATTTAAATTTCCGCGTCCAATGATGAACCGACCAGGGCTTGACTTTAGTTTTTCTGGGTTAAAAACAGCAGTGCGAGTCACTTGGATGAAAGAAGTGGAAAAAGAAGACTATAATGAAGCATCAAATAAAGACCAACTAATCAAAGACATCGCTGCCAGTTTTCAGGAAGCCATTGTCGATACTCTGGTGAAAAAATGTGCACGAGCAATAAAACAAACCCACTATAAAACCCTTGTCATCGCAGGTGGAGTAAGCGCCAATACAGAACTTCGCTCTCAACTCAAGGCACTGGATAAAAAGTTACGAATCAAGTCATTTTTCCCAGAATTTAAATACTGCACTGACAACGGAGCCATGATAGCCTTTGCTGGGGCAATGAGGTTACAAAAGGAACAAAAACACAATGTTAAAATCAAAGCTTATCCAAGGTGGAGTCTGGAGGGTTTAAAGTAAACATTTTGTTTCCTTACAATATTTTCACATAGTTTTTTATATGTAAACATGATTTAAAGTACGAACCGAAGTAATTTAGACAGCCCACAAAAGGTTATAAAACTAACAAGAAAAACCTTCATTACCAATAAAACATTATTGATTTTGTGATATATGTCAATAAAAGTGTAATTTTTCTTAAATGCATGGAGAATTGTAGAAGTCAAGCTTTTTGTGTGCTAAATTTAATGTAGAATAGTTAAATTGAAAATTAAGAAGAGGAGAGAAAATGAAAAAATTATTAATATTATCTTTAGCATTGTCGTTAAATGCGATGGCTACTGAGCCAAAAGAAGATCCAAGTGCGATTCCAACGGCAGGGGTTCCTTACAATATAAATGCCCCAGCTGATGCTTTTGGCTATACCGTGAGTGATTCAAGTGGAGGAGCTTGTGCAGAACAATTCATCGATATTACGGCAACAGGCACATCTGTTGTTGTGGGTGATGATGAGTCTTCTGGTCCTTTAGTTTTAACGGGCTCATTTGATTTTTATGGAACGGTCTTAACAGATATTGTTATGTCTTCTAATGGTTATCTTTCTACCGATCCTGCTGATAGTGGCGGAGATTTAAGCAACGATTGTCCACTTCCTGCTATTCCAAGTACAGGGGCTGGTGCTCGTATTTATCCACTACATGATGATTTAGATTTGGAAGCTGGTATTGGACAAGGTTATTTCCAGTACTTCGCTACTTGCCCTCGCCCATCGGATCAATTTCCTACTGACAACTTAGGTTGCCACGTTTTTCAATGGGATGAAGTAGAACACTTTCCTGGTGGAACGGCAGCTGAAGCATTTGATTTTGAGGTGATTTTATATGATGACAGCTATGAAATGGTTTTTCAACATGATGGAAGAAATCTAGAAGCTGGCAATGGATCAACCACAGGAATTCAAGATAGTGCGGCAGCAGTAGCAGAAATGTATTCTTGTAACACGGCGGCAAGTATCCCTGCAAACTCTGCACAATGTTATGTACATCCAAATCCAAATGTTGTTGCTGCATTAGCACCACCAACACCAGTACCAACGAACAATAAGTTTACAATAATTTTGTTATTCTTATCTTTGTTTGCTGGCGGCTTTGTATTCTTTAGAAGAAACGCTTAAATAATATACACTGTTAAATAGAAGCCACTGTGACATACTTGTGGCTTTTATTTGTGATTTATTTATGTAACAAACTATAAATCAATGGGTCCGAGCAGAATGCTGCTAAGTTAAGCCGCACACCCCATTGATTTGCAATAAACAGCCTGTGAAATCCTTACTTCAGTATGTTTTTTATTAATCGACCTAATACAGGGATTTTTGCCAATTTCTGAACACCCTTATTCAGTTTATTGTATTTATTGAGGTAGTTAATATGCTCTCTTATGACGGCATTATAATGCCCATATACCGACTGACTTTTATCTGCAAAAAGGTGGAGTTGAGGAGATTGAGGTAAATTTTCTTCTTTTTGTGCAGCTATAACCACATAATATACAGGCTTAATTAAATCGCCATTTTGAATAAGCACTCCATCTGACAATATTTCTGATTGATAGCTTAATTTCTTTGTATCCAATTCTTGCATTATGGAGTGAAATGCCATGCCTTGGGCATACCATTTTTGTGCAGACCAGTGTTTATCAAGTAAATCCTTGAACTCGTGTTTATAAAGTTCTTTGACATGAAATTCGTTATCAAATCCTGTGTCATCAGAATAATGTTTTTTATCTGGAGTGGATATTATCAGTATGCCATCGGTTTTTAATACACGCTTAAATTCGGCAAGCATTTCTTGGTGTTGAGCTAAGTGTTCGAGTGTTTCAAAAGAGACGATGACATCAAAGTGATTGTCATCGAAGGGTAATCCAAGAGCAGATGCCTGTACATAAGACAGGTTGCCTTTGTTATATTTGCCCTTGGCGTGCTCGATGCTATTGTTGTCAATATCAACGCCTATTACGGATTTTGCGGAGCTTGCGAGCAAAAAAGAACCATAGCCTTCACCACTGGCAACATCTAATACCAGTTTATCCTTTACTAAGTTTTTTGCAAAAGCGTATCGGTGGTAATGTTCATACCAAATTTCTCTTTCACATTCTGGTGTGAATCTCTCGCCTGTAAACTCTAGTTTGGTTGATTTTGTCATAGTTCATCAATTGTATGAAATTTGTTCTCTAGAGTAAATTTAAAACAAACAAATTAATTTGTTTTGATATTAACCCTGCTAGAAAACTAATAAAAAACTTCATCTCCAATAAGATGACTTTAGTTTTTCTAAGTTTCCTATGAATATCAAGCAATTGCACTCTAAAACGCATTTCACTATCGGGATTTGGGTATAATGCCCTGATGAACTGCCAATCAAATTTAATTATTTATAACTCTAAAGATACAAGTAAAACTCATCTTGATGAGTTTGCTTCGTTTAATATTGTTCGTTATCAAGCGAGTCAACTGAACATTGATTTATTAAACTCTGTAGATAAGGATATTAATAATGATTTTCCCATCATCTTTTTAAATGATGCTGTTGACTTGCCGCCTTATTGGTCTAAGAGGTTACTTGAAACATTATCCGATAATAGAATAAACAGCTGCTCAGCCTTAACTTGTAAAATAAACCATCTATCACCTTTAGAAGAGGGAGATGTCTTTTTGAGCTCTACAGTAGAACTTGACAACCTTATTTATGCCTTACAAGAGCCTGCATTATTTTATACATACCATTTAAATAATGAGTGCTTTATCATCCGTAATAAAAGCCGTTTATTTTCTTTTACACAAGAACAGTTTTATGCCTGTAATAACCTCTTGGTGCAGTCAAATGGCGACAATTCTACTGTAGAGCTAACAGATAAAATTGATACAGGTGACCAAAATCCCTTGCCAGCTCACCCTCTAGCCAACCTGCAATGGTGTGTTAAAAGTTATTTAACTAATACTGTCAAAGTAGATAATTATTTATTGCTAGATAACAAGCCTATTATTCTTCATGTGGCAATGAGCTGGGGTGGAGGTGTGCACAAGTGGATTAATGACTATTGTCAACATGATGATAAATACAATCATTTAGTCTTATTATCGCAAGGTGAGTTTTTTAGAAAACAACATGGTGAGTCTTTAGCACTTTTTGCCAACAATACAAATGGAGTCAAAATTGCCAACTTTGAGTTGCAAGCTCCGATTAAAGCAATTGCAGTTAAACACACAGAATACGATGAAATTTTCAATCTAATAATCAACAAATATCAAGTCAGTCAAATCATTGTCTCAAGCCTTATTGGCCATAGTCTTGAGTGTTTAAAAACTGGCATTCCTACAGTACGAGTTTTTCATGATTATTTTCCATCCTGGCCCAGCTTACTTGCGTGCTTGGATAAGCCAAAACTGGTGGAGCAAGACCTTCTCACAGCTCTTGAGTTCACAAAAAATGAACCATTTGGTCGTATTTCACAAGAAAGCTACCTCAACTGGAAAGAAAAAACCCACCAAATTTATCTTTCCAGTACTATTAAGTTAATTGCTCCTAATCAATCGGTTGTGGATAATTATACTAAAATTGATTCGCAGCTAGGGTCAAAGATAGCTGTTATTCCTCATGCAATTGAATCTTTTGAGGCAATCAAGTACACAAAAAAAGATGATGGTTTTAGCGTATTGGTTCTTGGTCGGATAAATGACTCAAAAGGCAAAAATCTTTTGGGTAAAATTATAGAACAATCTGATAAGTCAGTCTCATTTGTGCTCTTAGGAGCGGGTATTGAGGGTCAGTCCTTTGAAGAAATTGAAAATGTAACAGTCATAAGTGATTACGATAACAAGCAATTGCTGCAACTTTTGCAACAGTATCAACCAGATGTTGCCTTAATCACCTCGCAAACATCAGAGACTTTCAATTACACATTATCAGAGTTACAGCAAGCGGGCATCTGCCCTGTTGCGACAAAGTATGGGGCTTTAGCTAATCGTATAATTAATGGGGCAACAGGCTTTTTGTGTGACAATACGGCGGACTCTTTTATCCAACAAGTCAATCATTTCAAAAATGATTTTGCAGTTGTTCAAAAAGTCAGGGATAATTTATTAGCGTTAAAGCCCATAACTTTTGATACCGTTATAAAAAAATATCATACTTTTTTTGGTGCCGCAAAGCCCACAGCTTATCAAGTTAAGAAGCCTGTAGATTATAAATTAAATCAATCGGCCAAACAGCTTGCCGAGTTAAGCAAAGAGAAACAAAGAATCAAAAGTCTTCTTGAGGCTACTCACAACAGTTTAGTTGAAAGAACAAGGTGGGGTAAAACTTTAACAAAAGAACTCTTGTCCGCCGATGAAAACATCAAGCGAGAACGATATGAAGTTGAGCGAATAAAAAAAATTCTTGACAAAGAAACGGCAAGAATGGAACAACAGCTTGAAGTGTTGAAAGTTCAAATTCAAAATATCAATAATCAGTACGAAATCTTAAGCGAAGAACACCAACAAAAGTTGCAAGATAATTGCCAGCTCACACAAAAGAATAATCTACTCATACAAAACAATAGCCTTCTAACCAATCAAAAACAGGCTCTAAAATCTGAATTGGTCGAAGTATATAACTCTCGTTCATGGCGAATGACAAAGCCTCTGCGCTCTTTTACCTCATGGGCTCGACACAAACGTAATGCCGTGCGATTTCGCTTGAACCAATTAAAATCCATTCCTGGACGCTTTTCTCGCAGTATTAAATCCCGTGGAGTAAGCGGCACAACGTCTATCATAAAAAACAAACTTTCAAGTAAGTCCAAACAAGAAGTAACGAATCAAGCAGTCGAGCTGACAGAAACTTACGATAAAATTATATTTAATCCAGTAAGTAAACCTCAAGTTTCAGTGGTTATCCCTGTTTATAACCAGTTTAAACACACTTACAATTGTTTGAAATCACTTAAAGAGTTAAATGATAAAACCAGTTTTGAAATCATTGTTGTTGATGATTGTTCCAGTGATGATACACCCTTGCTGATTGAAAATATTTCAGGCATTACCTATCAAAGACAAGAGCAAAATGGCGGCTTTATTGAGTCATGTAATACGGGTGCTAAACTTGCGAAAGGTCACTATTTGATGTTTTTAAATAATGATACTGTTGTATACGATAACTGGTTGGATGCCTTGCTGGAAGTTTTTGAGAATTACCCGGATGCAGGACTTGTAGGCAGTAAGTTGGTTTATCCAACCAATCAACTACAAGAAGCCGGTGGCATTATCTTTTCAGATGCCAGTGGTTGGAATTATGGTCGCATGGGCAAACCCGATGAGCCGTGGTACAACCATGTACGGGAGGTGGATTATTGTTCAGGAGCTAGCATTCTTATTGAGAATAAACTCTTTGTTGAACTGGGTTATTTTGACGAGCGTTTTAAGCCAGCTTATTATGAAGACGTAGACTTGGCCTTTATGGTCAGAAAAGTTGGCAAGAAAACCTACTATCAACCCGCATCTAAGATTACTCATTTTGAAGGAATTTCCGCTGGAACAGATTTAACTCAAGGCATGAAAAAGTATCAAGTTGATAATCAGGTCAAGTTTAAAGACAAATGGCATAAACAACTACAAACTCAACCACAATCAGGCTCTGATATCGAGTTATGCCGAATTAATGGACAACCCAAACGCATCTTAATATTTGATGCATGCACACCAATGCCCGACCAAGATGCGGGTTCATTACGCATGCTCAATATCATTAAAATTTTAAAAGAGCTCAATTTCCACGTGGTTTTTATGGCTGAGAACCTCAGTTTTGATAAAAAATACACCATAGCCTTACAACAATTATCTGTTGAGTGTATTTATGCACCTAGCATAACAAGTCCGATTGATTATTTAAAAGATAAAGGCAAATACTTTAGCCATGTTATTCTAAGCCGTTATTATATTGCCGAACCTGTCATGCCATTTATTCGTGACTATTGTCCTAAAGCTAAAATTATTTTTGATACAGTGGACTTGCATTATTTGCGTGAGCAACGCATGGCTGAAGTCACAAAAGATAATAATTTACTTACACTATCCGATAAAACCAAAAGCAAAGAACTTGCCGTTATAAACCAATGCGATACGACATTAGTTGTCAGCCCTTTTGAAGTTGAAGTCCTGGCACAAGATGCCCATGGTGCCAAGGTGCATGTCTTATCGACTATTCACCATGTTACAGGCTGTCGAAAAGATTATGCACAACGTAAAGATATTATGTTTATTGGTGGCTATCAGCACACACCTAATGTTGATGCTGTTGATTGGTTTGTCGCTGAAATTTTTTCTTTAATTTTAAAAGAAATTCCTGAAATCAAATTTCATATCATTGGTACTAATGCGCCAAAACATATTAAACAAATGGCCAATGATTCTATTATTTTTCATGGCTTTGTTGAAGACATTGAACCTTTTATGGATGACATTCGTATTGCAGTAGCACCTTTACGTTATGGTGCTGGTGTTAAAGGAAAAATCAACTCCAGTATGAGTTATGGACAGCCCGTAGTCGGCACAGAACTGGCTGTTGAGGGCATGTTTACTCAAGAAGGCACTGATGTACTCACAGCTAAAGATGCCAAAGAATTTGCAGAACAAGTGATTAGATTGTATCAAGATGAAGAACTATGGGGAAAATTATCACAAGGAGGACTAGATAATGTTCAAAATTATTTTTCTTTCCAAGCGGCTAAAAAGGCCATTGAGGAATTACTCGGTTTTTGATGGCTTATCAGTGTTTTCTTGAACTTGTTCTTTAGGTTCAAGTAAGTTCAGTACACTGTGGCGTATACGACGAGAGAGTAATTTTTTTGCTCCCATATAAAATGTCTTTAAGTTTTCAGTAAAGACAATCTTTCCAGCTTTATCTGTTTCTATCACTTTTTCTTTTTTTAAGTTAGCAATAAAAGCCTTAAACAAAGATTTATCAAAGAAGTCTGGTGAGTTAAACCCATATAACAAGTTCAATTTACTGGCAGTTTTATGACATAAATTTTCTAATTGTGGGACTGTCAATTGCTGTGTTCCACTTTTTGAAAGAACCGCAATAACTAAGAAGAAACGCTCATAGGTTTCCATCAATGCATTAGCAAGAACCCTTAACTTACCAGCCTGGATAGTACCTCCAGCCAATCTTTCTACCGTTCTACCACTTGATTTAAGAACATCTAATTTCTTTAAAACAAGCATTGTATCTCTGCCATAATTGACAAATTCTTCAGTTGTCCAATGCAAAAACAATTCATTTTTTACATAAGGGTAAATCACTCCCATCAACCTAAGAATTTCTTTCCGTGGTAGCTGTCTTTGATTCACTAAACTCATGGCAATAAACGACGATACTGCAAAAAGATGTAAAATGTTGTTTCTATAATACGTTAGCTGTATTCCTTTTCCACTTATGACTCTAACCACATCACCTAGTTCGTGAGGAACAATTTCTATAAAACCAAGACTGACACCCAATTCAAACATTTGATCGGTGCTCATCTCAGTAATGGTCACTCGAGATGAATAAGGCAATCTAACAAGTAACTCTTTATAAAAATCTATTTGCTGTGCCAAGTTATCAAGTGATGCGGAGTGGTTTGGTGTTGCTAACAAACTTATTGCCAATAAATTAATCGGATTCACATGGGCTGCTGCATTGATGCGCTGCATAATTTCAGTACCGCAATCTTTGACCAAATTTTTAAACCATTCGGGCTTTTTATTACTCTCTAAAGTAATTTCACGCCAGTTAGGTTTATACTTATCCAGCATTTCGTCCAACAAGATGGGTTCAGAAAAGTTAACCGTTAAACGTCCATAATCTTGTTTGAGTAATTTACGAGCTCGAAATAAATCACCTAAAGACTCGCCTTTTTTAGATTTCCCACCCAATTCTTTTTGGTAGGAATTACCTTCCATTAATCTTTCATAATTTAAGGACGAAGGCTGAAACATCAAAGGTTTATTTCGCTCATTAAGATAGCTTTTAATCGTCATTGCAAGCATCCCCGCTTTAGGCTCTAACAGGCGGCCCGTGCGTGAACGCGTGCCTTCAATAAAGTATTCAATTGAAACACCATGAGACAGTAATGCACTGAGGTATTCTGAAAAAATCGTAGAATAAAGTGCTGAATTGAATGAGCGGCGAATAAAAAAAGCACCACTTCTTCGAAGCATTGACCCCAAAACTGGCATATTTAAATTTATACCTGCTGCAATATGTGGTGGTACAACTCCTCGCTCATGCAAGGCATAGGACATAATCAAATAATCAATATGACTACGGTGACAAGGCGTATAAATAACTTCATACTGTTGTGATTTCGCTCGAAACTCTTCAAAGTGATTGAATACCACACCGTTATAAACTTTTGTCCAAAACCGTGTCAGTAATTTGGCAAAAATACTGACAATGGAATACGAATAGTCTGAAGCAATCTCTTTAATGATCTTGCGGGCTTCTTTATGAGCTTGTCCTGTTGTTAATTTCTTGCGTCTGGCATAGTTCTCAATTTCTTGATTCACACGCGGACGTTTTAAGATGTTTCGTGCCACCGTACGTCTATGCGATAAATCAGGACCAACAACTGAGGTCTTTGTTCGATAAAAGTGTAGACTCAAGACTTTCGAAATTTTCTTTGCTAATTCATCAACATTATTAGAATCATCAAGTTCTTTATTGAGCAAAATGGGCTGACTAAAGCGCACAATGGTATTTTTTCCATGCAACAATATTGAAAAGAATTTTCGTAACCGCCCGCCAACTGACCATTGTTCTGAAAATAGTATTTTAAAAACACCAGCATTTTTATTGGGTGCCATTCCCAAAAATACCGAAACAGGCACTAATTGCACTTGCTCTTTTGGGTTGTCCTTTAAGAACGTGAGAACCTGTTTAAGGTTTTCTTGAAAGACCGTATAATTTGCTTGGCGATTCCAAAAACCTTTCAAGCGTTTATTTGCCATAATTAAAGTTAATTTAGGCCAATTTTTTGGTAAGTTTTTATAGCTAAAATTGTTTTTTTTACATTCCGTTTTAAGGATAACACGAGACACCAATGAGTCGGTATCTAAAACATAAATGGTTGGTATGCTTTTATCAATACCCAGTTTTTCCAAATCATCAGGAATGATTTTAGACTTAACTCGCAAATACAGTATTTTTGAAAGAAGTGACATGACTAAATAAAATGGTCAAGCCACAATTTGGCTTGACCACACCCCTGTTTTTTTAAGTAATTATTTATCTGCAATCCATTTACCATCTTTCTTAACCATTTTAACATTTTGGTTAAAGGTTTTATCTAAAAATTTATAAGCCACTTTCATGGTGGCATTGTCACCATTAGTTTGCACATCGGATACATCAATAGAATTTAAAACATCGTCCAATGAGATTCCGTATGCTCCCATTACATTTTTAACACCACCCATTACAAGACCTGCTTTACCCATGGCATCATCAAAAGACATGTTTTGCAACTCATCTAATGATTTCATATTAAGGCTCTTGGCTGTAGCTACGGCTGCACTGATTGCTTTACGTGTTACTTCTTCACTTAAGATATCATTTTCTCCAGCAAAGTCCATAATAGCATTAATTATCATGGTTGATGCTTCTTTTTGGTCAGCAGGGATATCTGGACTGGCTTGAATAGCAGAAGATGCCATGCCCTTACCCATCATCAACAACATGGGTAGTTGCGCGCGAGCTTGCTCAAGTTGTGGAGTTGCCATTGCCATTAACTGATCAACCGCGCCATCTAAAGTCAGCATACCCATCATTTGTTCAAATTGTGCTTTATCAGACTCTGATGGTGACATTTTCTCATTTTCAAATTTTGCTACCGCTTTATTATACTCGTCTTTACTCATGCTTACTTGCATCAAGGATTTGACATCATTCTGTTTAATCGATTCAATAACTGCCATGAACGCGCCTTCTGGTATATCAAGCCCCATCTCTTTAAGTCGTTTTTCTCTAGCTAAATCGTTTGCTTTTTTGTTCTTAATTAATTTCTTCTCCTCCTTACTGCCAGATATAACATAGCTGCCATCTTTCCAATTCAATAACGGCAACCCTAGAACTTCAGGTGTTATTTCTACTTTTTCTATCTTTGTTAACCACATATCTTTTGTAAATGCTGAGACAGATATACCATATGCTTGATAAGTTTTTCCTTTACTAGTCACCTCTTTTAGAACATCTTTTTTTAACAACTCTTTTTGTTTAATAAACAATGGCATTTTTGTAACTACATTAGCTTTAAAACGACTTCTTACAACTGGCTCAATTTTATTTCCAATATTTTCTGTTACTTCTATTTTGAAATTATTTAAATCAAAATAAACTGGCAATTCAAGCTCAATAACTTCGATAATATCATTTTTATTTGGTTCATTTGTATTATTTGAACAACTGAATAACATAAAAACTGTTACACTAATTAAAAAAAACTTCCAATGAATTTTCATACAATCTACCTTTTTCACTAATAATTAATTACATTATCTCTTATGTCTTCTATTTAACTCAATTAATTATTTAAATTTATAAAACATAACGAAACAACCTTTCACCTTTAGATAAGTTCTGTAATATTTTTGTCAGTTATCCTCAAGCCTTTATCATGGTTACTATAGCATTATCAAAATCACTCTTTAGCAAACGTTAAGATTATTGCATCTGAATTAAAAAAACACCTGGGAAATTTGTAACACAAAGTGGGCATTCTTTTATTAACATCTAACTTTCCCAAATTGTCTTTAGGCTTAACTCACAAATATAGTATTTTTTATATAATTGTCATGACTAAATAAAATGGTCAAGCCACGGTTTTGACTTGACTATTATTAAATTTATTAAGTTGCTTTATTTATCTGCAATCCATTTACCATCTTTCTTAACCATTTTTACATCTTGGCTAAAAGTCTCACCTAAAAATTCATAAGCCATTTTCATGGTAGCATTATCACCATTAGTTTGCACATCGGATACATCAATTGAATTTAAAACATCGTCCAATGAGATTCCGTATACTCCCATTACATTCTTTACGCCACCCATAACAAGACTGGCTTTACCCATTGCGTCATCAAAAGACATGTTTTGCAACTCATCCAGTGAAGTCATATTTAAACTTTTAGCCGCAGCAACTGCCGCTGTAATCGCCTTACGTGTTACTTCTTCACTTAAGATATCATTGTCACTAACAAAATCCATTACGGCGTTAACTGCTTTTGTTGCTGTGTCTTTTTGGTCAGCAGGGATATCTGGACTGGCTTGAATCGCGGAAGATGCCATGCCTTTACCCATCATTAACAACATGGGTAGTTGCGCACGAGCTTGCTCAAGTTGCGGAGTTGCCATTGCCATTAACTGATCAACCGCACCATCTGACGTTAATTTTTCCATCATTTGTGCAAATTGCGCTTTATCAGACTCTGAAGGAGACATTTTTGCATTTTCAAATTCTGCCACGGCTTTATCGTACATTTCTGCACTCATGCTTGCCTTCATTAACGATTTAATATCATTGTGCTTAATTGATTCAATAACTGACATTAAAGAACCATCTGGTGTTGATGTATCAAGCTTTGCGATTGCATTTGAAGCCGAAGAACTTGAGGAGTCCCCTCCTCCACAGGCTTGCAATAATGCAACGATAAGGGCAAGTGTAAATAATTTGATTTGATTTTTCATTTTTAACATTTCCATTAGTAATATTTCAACTATCTATTATCTCTTATGTGTATTGATTAACTCAATTAATTGCATGAATTTATAAAATATAACGAGATAAATCCTCATCTTGTGCCAATTCTGACAAGTTTTTATCCACATGAGCGGCATCAATAATGT